>Ga0315914_1000088_pt1 | contig 76276 bp, 54 predicted proteins | sample MpolenodulesMG_FD_203920 | JGI IMG/M metagenome (GOLD analysis project Ga0315914, IMG submission 203920) | Medicago polymorpha root nodule microbial communities from Los Angeles, California, United States - elongated nodules | ecosystem: Host-associated > Plants > Roots > Nodule | place: USA...
ATAATTTGATTGTTTCTACCACGAACCCTAATTGGTTCACATCTCCTGTTCTGATTGTTTCTGTTGTTGTAGTTGCGGTTGTTGTTGTTGCCGATCTTAGCTGTCAACGCCACCATCTGATCTAACAGAGCTTTGGCAGCCGTATTTAAACTGTCAAATTCTGCCCTCGTAACCGGTTGATCTCCCATGGCTGATCACGTTAGGGAAAGAACAGGAGAAACCTGCTCTGATACCAACTGACGCACTACGAAAGCGTAGGGTTAGCAAGCGCTAAACCTAGATAGAAAAGAACAAGTTTGCGAGCGACAAACTTGTGAAAATAGGGTTGCAAGCGACAAACCTATCAAATAAGGGTTTCTGGAATCCACCAGAATTGAGAGAAAAGTCTCTAATATTATTAATGAATAAAAGTGTGTCTCTTAGGCTACATAAGTTCTGCTTATATAATGAAAGAAATAACAAACCCGCGGGCCAAAATAAAATAAAACGAAATAATAATAGAAAATTACTAAGATTTGGCTAAATAATAAATACTACTAAATTACTAATAAAACCCTCCTGCATCAGCAGGTCACCTAGCATAAATTCTGAGACTATTTTTCCAAGCATAAATATGAAGTAAAATACAAACAAATGTGGACAATGTTCGTATTAGTTATTAAATGAGATGTCAGCTGGCTTGATGTGTAAAGTAAAACCACTTGAAATTGGAAGCACAAAAACCTAGAATTATATTCGGCTTTTAGCTAGGGAGAGGAGAGGAGGGTTTGAGGCAAAGGAGAGAAAAAATTAGCCCATAGTGATGAATCCAATGACAAAATCAATATTTCCCTATTTTATGTAATGCGAACATAAAGTACTCAATTCTTACTGCAAAGAAACTACAGTAGCTCATTATTTCATCTGTGTCAATAACTTTGCTCCGGAAGGCACTTCCTTCTAAAGCTATGGGAACAAGTTTTAACTCGATAGGTCGTAAAAGAGCCGTCTTCTCAGCAACCTGAAAATGAGTAGCTTTTTGAGTCCAGAGGTAGAAGCAAACATCAGTCGTAACCAAGTACCAAAAAACTAGTAAAGAGCATTCAAGGGTTATATTTTTATGGACTGATCTATCTTTTATTAAGCTAGACTATTAAAATGTCAGTTACCAGTTATGAACCAAGTCAAGTTCTTCTGTCTCATCATCATTCTTAATTTCTTAGTGTCCTCTATTTTCATCATTGTTCATTTGCTTTCAATCCTTGTGTTCATAGGATCAGGTGAAGTATTATCATTCTATAAGCTATCCGCATAAGGGATGTAGGGATAATTGCTTAATTAAATGCTTATTCACTAAGCACTTATAATCATATGAAAACTTATGACACAAGCACTTAAATTCTATAAGTTATTTGTGTTGGATACACATGTCGAAAAGCTATTGATGTTCTTAATATTTATTTTCATATTAAAAATAGAATTTGAGGGTCGATGGGAATCAAAGAAAGTAAACCACTTATATTTTTACATTGTAAGGCAGCTACATGCTCATTGAAAAGGAAAAAAAAAGGGAAATGTTAACTTGTGCCCTTAAGGCACAAGTTTAGAAGCCAAATGTAGAAATAATGTATTGGAACACGTGCATTAAATTTAATTTTTAATGTTTTAATAAATTGAATGCACAAAGTTTAAGGGAATATTTCTTTTATTGGATTTCTTAACATGTGCCCTTAGGCCACAAGTTAACACTACCCAAAAAAAAATTGGGCCTCTTGGTGGGCACTGGGAATGCTCCCTCTACTTTGGAGAAGTTTTGTTATAAAGGTAACAAGTTTATGCAGTTCTTTAGTGTCTTCAGTTGGAGCAGAATGCTCAAACATATGGTTGTTACTTGTTGTTCAGCATATGATTTTATTCATTGCTTCTCTTTGGTACCTTTATTCAGCTGGTAAGTAGAATCACCATTTACAATAAATATGCAGAGACTGGGTACTCTAGCAGCATTCAATATCTTTCTTGTTCTTTGTTGTATCTCACTTTTCTGTTTTGCTGGGTATCGTGTAATACCCAGAGTTGAACTTTTCATGTTGTCTGTTAAAAAATATTATGTATGTTTCTATTAAAAAAAGAGAATTTTGGATAAACCTTTTTCCAGTCTACATATTCGACAAGCTGATCATCCATGGTTTCCTTCGCTGCTGAGTACAAAATGTTTTCTCTCTCTGCCTGTGTTGGTCTTTGAAGATGAAATATTCTATCCATGCGACCTGGCCTCTGCAAGGCCTCATCAATTTGCTTAAGATTTCTTGTAGTAGCCATCAAAACAACACCGTCTTGTTTCTCAAATCTGCATAGTATAACAAACAGTGATCAACAAATATTTACATCCAAGCTTATCATCAAACTCAGTTAGTCAAAAGAACCCTAAAATATATATACCCGTCAAGTTCCACAAGCAATTGATTAATGAAAGCTTCATGATCTTGATTTTCAGTGTGGATAAATTTTCCACGTACACCAGCAAATAGGTCAAAATCTTCCACGAACAATATTACAGGAGCCTACAAGCAGCTACAAACAAATCAGGAAAAGAAGAGACAGGTAATCTCGCACTCAAGATTAACAAACTCATACAACCAGGCTAGTATATAGTGTGCATAAATGGAAACCAAGTTTAGACAAACAGCAGGATATTAAACTAAGGAGAATTTATGTACATTCTAAATAGTTAGCCCACAAGTCCACAGCTCCAACCAGAAAAATAGAAGGAAAAATAGATGAACAGTATTACAACATTATCATATGCTTGTCTAATATCCAAATAAAGACATTTCGCAATGTTGTTTTCTCAACCTAGCAAATTTATATTTTGATAATAAATTTAACATACATGATTTGAAATGGTATCTAAAAAACTGAATATTATATTATATCTAGGGCCTTGACTGGGTTTACACCCATTTCAGATTTTGAGGGGCAACCAAAGCAGAAATGGGGCTCATTAATCATTGGACTAGCTACTTCGATTCCAAAACTACTGGTACAAACATACATATACACATGACTTACATAACTATCAGAACACATGAATAATAAATAAATTGATCAAATTTTGATAACAACAAAAGCCAAATGAAACTTGCTAATGCGAAGTAAATATTAACAGGCATTTAGACCAAAGTATTTTCTAGTGAATATATCTACTTTGATTAGTTACTTATAAAAATAATAATAAATAAATTGGGAAACGGGAATTTATTATTGATTAATTAATGTGGTACCGATGGTCATTTTACACCGTCTCCGAGGGAATTTGAACTATTTCCCTTGAGGTTACAAATTCAAACTCTTACCACTAAGCTGACACCTCATGGGTAACTTTGGACTAATTACTTATTTGATTCAAATAAAAGAAAAGTAGAAATCTAAACAATAAAGGGTAAGAACTGAGAAAACTGTAATAATAGTAGACATTAAGGAGGTTTAAAGAGTATAACCAAATCTCTTGCTGTTTGAAACAATTCACGAACATTGGATGCACTTTGTCCAACCCACATCCCAGCCTCCAATTGTTGGGCCTTAATTTCAACAACAGGCACCTTAGCCTCAGCAGCTATAGCCATTGCTAGAGACGTTTTGCCCGTACCCCTCTCACCTACAATAAGAACACCCTGCAATATAAAAAGTTCCCAGGTACGGATCTTAGCAGTTAATATAGACATCTGCAAACCATAGTGCATTTAACAGTTGTTATATGATGAAACAGTTTGGAAAGACATTCAACCACAAGTTACTTTGCTTGAAATTATTAGAATTGAAAATAGACTTGGCCTAACTCAACCCTAAAAGCTAACTCAAGGGGAAACGATTGTCTGAACCATTTATACAGAGCATTATGGCAATGAATCTAGCCAATGTGAGACCTTTACCACACTCCTCAAACTTTGATTGGACATCCAGATTGTGAATATTGTGAGACCAGAGATATGTGGGTGGCCCAACATCAAGACTCGTATTTATGGACCCAAAATGAAGAGCTTAATGGAATTGATTGAAATCAGGGAACCTCTAATGAAATGGTATACAGTCCGTGTTGTTTTACATTTCAATTTATTTTATATAAATAATAATAAATGATTAATTCACGAAATTCATCGGAAAACACAAGAAACAAATGCTGTGTGTGAATGAAGCATACAACATTGGATGTAAGAAGGTACCTCAAATTTTTACTTTTATAATTAGCCAAATGAAAATTTGTGGGGTGAAAGAAAACTTAAGAAGAATTGATGTAAAATCCCATAACTTTTCTTACTCTTAAGGGGACCAAACAAACATGGTTCACTTAAGCATTTTTGAGTAATTTCTTGGTTTCTTTAATCGAAAAACAAAAAACTGTGCATAAAACTACAAGGCAACAGAAAGAATCTGAAAGTTGATAAAGACAATGTTTATATCACGATTTTTCTACTAAAATAAAGAAAAAAGACAATAATGCCTGGTCATATTGTAAAATATTCATGCTACATCATACCCGAGGTGCCCGCGCTCCCATTTCTTGAAATGCCCTTGGATTTTGCAAAAATGCCACAACTTCACTGATTTCCTCTTTCATAGAGTCAATGCTAGAAAAGTTCTTCAATGGTATTGGTGGTTTCTTCACCCTCTGCAGGACAGCTACAAGTCTTACAGTTTTTCCTAGATGAATAGTAAACAGTATTAAAACAGAAAATAATTAATTGCAAAATTTTAACCTTCATGTGCTCAAAAGCTGTTTTTATGGGATCAACACCCTCCTTTCTCCTATCCCTCATACGTTCCTTTCTTTCGTTAAAGTAATAAGCCTGAAAAACAGCAATGAAAATTATAATTATAATGCATAACTATAAGTTGCACCATGGTCTCTGTCGTAAGATCTATGTATTTATTTATCTATCTGTCCATCTATCTACCTATCTATCTATGTAGAGAGAGAAAGAACTAACAAACTATATACATCATTCAACCTAAAACAACAAAGAGATGCAGATATATAAAAGCAGAAGTTACAAACTACACTTTTAGCTCCACCCTTCAAAAAAAAGGAAATTTGATATCATGAGGTTAAGCGTATGCTAACTGCAAGAACAAACTTATACCATTCGCTCAAGTTTCCTCCTATTCAGATTTTTTCGCATAGGACCATAACCAAGAAGTCTTGGAATTTTTCTCCTCGTAAAATGGAACACGTTAATCAAAACAAATCCTGAAAAAGCAGCTCTTGCAATAAACAACATGATCCATTGAAAACCACCATCTTCTCGTCTGGATTGAACGCTTGCTTCTGCATTTAATTGCCAATTCAAGTACCATGGAGTGTTCATTGTCTCTTCTTCTGGCCAAGCCATTCCCAATTTTACCCTCACCTGTATCATCATAATACAACAAATGTTTCAAAAACTTATTATTCCAAACCAATAACCTGAATTAGCAAATGGCGAGTTTTGGGCTCAAGGATACCGGGTCAGGGAGTATATATTCCACAATAGGAAACCCTATCACTGTCATTATGTCATCAGTCATTTTCTTAATATTGTCAAAGATCAAATTTCTTGTAGTCAAGACAGTTTCAGAACACTGGCCACTCCAAAATCGAAGAGGGAACCTTAATATCACAGAAATCCGTTGGCGCACACTTAACTCTGACAAAGGAATCCACATTAGATGCACAGCTGTTGGAATACCACAGGCTACCATTTTCCTATATAGCGCATCAAAACCCCCAATATCTTCAAAAAGCATTTCGAATTCCTGAAATATGAAAGCAAACAAATAATCACCATACAATAAATTTAAAATAAATAAGAAATAGAAGAATATACACAGATGCATATACAGTTATACCTTTATGTCTACATAAAACTCTTTGTCCTCCCCCTTCAATGCAATATACATTGCACGCCCATCATACCTAATCCGAACATGCTCTATTAGCTTTTTTGAGACAGCATGAGGAACAGCCACTGGATGCATCTCCCATCTATTTTTCTCTTCATTGTACCAAGTCTTTGACACTACCCTATCTCGGTCCAAAAGAATCCTTTCCTGCAATGGATAAGTAGTGAGTAGTGAAAGGAACGCAGTAATGCTTTCCGATGTGCAGAAAAACATATAAAAATAACATATCCACCATCAACACCTCAACATTGATGTGCAGAAAAAAACATGAGAGTCGAATATAATATTTACGATATTTAACTAACAAGACAGATTATTATGCCTTCAAAAAAAAGACAGATTATTATTAATGAATATCAAAGAATCATATGACATTTTTGTTTCTTGAATTCCAAAGAATCGTTCATGGAAAATACAAATAAGTAAACCATTAATCACCTCTTCTTCAGGTGAGTACACAACACTATGCTTTTCCTTGTCATACTTCATATCTTTCCTTATCTGGGCCTCTAAATTCTTCTGCTGCTCCCTTGAGTCTTTGAGACTTCTTTCTAAATGCTGGGCAAAATCTACGGAGTCTTGATGAAAGAATGGCCCGAGATCATCAACATCCACAATGCTAGGAAGAATAGTTTGCTCTATTTGCTTTCTTTGCACAGTTTCCAAGTCTTCTTGAATGACGGATTTTGATAGCTTGTTAACTGAGCTTGTGAATGAACTGCAACCACATGAAAAATGTTTGCATTATTGCATAATCACATACAGTTTCAACAGAGTTGTTGGAAAACTAACTAGCATGACAGGACATTATGCAACCAACAAAGCTATTGCATCCAACATCGAAAACAAATTGTGTCGCTGTCAATCAAATCGATTAAGATAACAACAGTAGTATACGATCTTAATTCTAAGATATCCCAATTCAAACACAATTTCAAGATATAAGATTCAGTCCCAGTCAAGATGTAAAGTCAACTTCTCTCTTCAAGACCTCAACTAAGCACTTCGGCCAAGTAAATAAACAACGGTAACAAGATACTACAAATATTCCAAAATTATTAAATAGTAGAGAAGTCACAGCCTAAAAAACCTAAAATCCATCCTTAATTTGACTTCTTTTTTTTTTCTTCTGAAAACTCGGTATCTGGTCCAAGGACCGACTAATCCAAGAGACCAATTTCACCATCCACTGGCTCGGGCCAAATTGAAGCCAGAACAAAACCTATATGGACTGGCCCAACTCAAGAATTGTTAGCACCTAGAGAAGAGCACACTCCTTATGTCCCAAGTCATAAACCACCAGGCCACTCCCTTAACTTAACTATTTATCACATAAAACCTCCATATCCATATAATTACACATAGAAAACTACAATAATGAATAGAAACACACATGACATGTGATTAATGTTAAAAATGAATGCATTATCAAGTTATGAAATCATAGAATTCAACCTTTCGATTTTCTTCTGTTTGATTTCTAGTTTAAATCTCTCCACCAACTTCTCACATTCCCTCTCAATAAAACAAATCTCCAACACCCCATAACTCAACGCCGCCGTCTCTTTCCTCGAAATGACATCCTCCATTTCATCAATTTTCACCAAAATCTCATTCCACTTCTTCTCCAACTCCCCCATTCTCTTGTCCAACACCTTCTTCTCAACCTCATTCACCACCTTATCCATCATTTCCATCTCCCTCCTAATCAAATTTCTATACTCCCTAGTCACCTCCGCCATCTCCCAACTAATCTCACCTTCCTTTATCTTCAACAACCTCAACTCCTCCTTCAAATCCATCAAAACCGGATGCATCCTCTCGAGAATCTCTCTCTCCATTTCATCTTTCTTCAATTTCACAAACTCCAAAGCTCGTTTCACATCTTCAAAATCACCGTTCCCTTCCCTAACCTCTTCAATAGTCCTCAACAAACTCGTCACAGTCTCCAACACTTTTTGCGTGCAATCATAATATTCGTGTTGATTCTTCTTCTCTTTCTTCTTACTCGAAAATTGAATCGTCGGAATTGCGAACGCCGGCGCAATTTGGAATGCTCCGAAGGTGGAAACACCGACGGCGAAACAGAATAACGCGCGAATGAGTTGTTTTGTTAAACAGCATTGGGATAAAACAACGGTTGAGTTAGTTGGTTGGGATAAAACGGTGTTGTTTTGTTGATTTGCGGAGAGAGTGAAGGAAGCGCGTGGTGGTTTGAAGAAGAGTGTATGATTTGGAAGGGGGCGGAAAGAGGTGAAAGGAAGGTGTGATGGAAATCGAAGAGATGGTGAAGAAGAATAGAGAATGGAATCCATGAATCAGTTTTACATATACATTGAGCTTGAATTTTTGAGTTTGAGTACAAGTGTTGTAGTAGAGTAGCAGCGTTATCCTGAGATTTTTGAAATGGGTTTAGCGAAGAACACCCGAGAGACTATTATTACAATCATATAGTTTATTTATTTTTTTATTCTTATTAAAACAATTATTGGTAAAATATCATCTAAGATCATTTAAATTAGATTTTTATAACAAATTAACTTCTAAGTTTTTTTTAGATATTAGTCTAAAAAAAATTAATTACAAATTAATCTTTTAAATCATGGAACACTATTATTAATTTTTTTCAATCCATTTCGTTATGCTTATAAATTGTTTAACATTACATTGGTATGTCCAAAAGTATTTATGACATAAGACACCGTTCCTTTTTTTTTTTTGCTAAGCAGGAGAAAGGAATGCATGAAGAAGAATCGTCAACGTCCCAACTAGGTTGGCACCACGAGGACCCTTCTATCCTATACCGCCAAACTCGAAAAATTTTATTAATAAATATATAATAGGGGGAGACCAACCCAAAGCCCTCATAAAATGCAAAAGAAGAAAGAAATAAAACATCTACGGGAATATATAATTAGGCAAGTCAAATCCATCCCTAAAGAAATCCTCGTGAACATCCTGCGGCAACTCAGACAGCTAGACTGCACCCTGAATAAAGTGCCCCATATTAGCAACCTTGTCAGCACAACAATCCTCTTCCCGATAAATATGCGATGATATCATCTAAACACCGAGCCGAAGCGCATTATGCCACCTATTTCGAAGGGAAATAGGAACAATAGAGTATTCTTAAAAGACAATAAAGCACTAGTGGAGTCACTTTCCAACCAAATGTTTCCCCATTCATTCAAAGCTGCATATTCCAAGGCATAAATATAACCCAATACTTCTGAATTAAACATGGAGTTAACGCATAAATTACAAGAAAAAGTCCTAAGAAAAATTTCCAAATGGTCCCAAAAAATACCCCCGCATGCAGCATTCGAACCAAACACTGAGTCGTCAGTATTTACCTTGAACCAAGGGGGCGTGGGCGGCTTCCATAAACTGTCAAGATTTCTTTAATTCATCGACGATGGGGAGAAACCGAAAAAAGAGTTTAGGAAACTTGAATTCAAAGCAAGGCAACAACCATAAGAATTATTACCACTCGTAGTAACAGAATAATCAATTTTTACCTTTGTCGCATCAATACTTGTTTTGACATCGTTGAAGCGTAAATTGTTGAGGGACATCCAAATAGCATTCAAAGTATGAACAACTGCTGCAACAAACATATCTGCAATCTACGGAGAGCATTGTGACGGTACACAAGCAAGAATGGTATAAACCGAAGATGCATCGACTACACGGTTGAGGCGAGAGCCAAGCCACAACCACAAACATGATTACTTACGCACGTATTCTTCTTCTTTTTGCTTTTTTTTGACAAATTCTTCTTCTTGTTTTTTAATAGGGTTAAATAAGTTTTTGGTCCTCGTAAATATAATAAATTTTTAAAAGATGTCTTCCACCACCCTGAACACAAACACCACCGCCGCAACCGTAATCGGCGTCACAATCGGTTTTGAGAAGAAGGTTAGGGTTTCAGTTTGGAGAACGTTGGGGAAGAAGAAGAGAAGAGAAACATTGTGTTGTACGCTTTTTGAAAAGAAGAAAAAAAGCGCCGCGCGTTAACACTGCGTGATATTGGGCTGAGCTTTAAAAATGAATTGGATTTTAATTGAAAATCGGTAAAAAAAAACAAAAAACACTATTTTTTTAAAAGGTAAACTCGCAAACTCACATGAGTTTACTCGATTTTACCGATATTGAGTTGTGTTAACTCGGTCAACTTTTTGATTTTAACAAAAAAAAACAAGTTTACGTCTGAGTTTATACAATTTTGGTACCTAAAAGCGTATGCTTGGGCGAGTTTGCGTTTTAACGCTTGATTTGTGGAACATTCTTGTGTGAACTAAGCTCCGTGTAGGTGTCAAAACGCTAAGAAAATCGACTTTCATCAAAGCTTCTTTTTTAGACTTTTTCTTCATAAAAACTAAGTTCCTTATCAATGCAAGAGCTTTTTACAAACATGTTTAGCCCAGTTGCCCTTGAAAGGAGAAGATAAGGTCAAAAAAAAGCTGGGTCAAGGTAAAATTAAAACATATTTACTTTTAGGCTAAAACGTTTTCTTCTTCTTTAATTCAATTATTTTATTAATTAGTTTATACAACTTTTATTTTTATTCCTTGTAATTCTTAAAGCACCTTTAATGGTGAACTCTACCAATGATTATTTTGTGAGTTTCGTTATACTAGATCGTCTTAAAATAACTAACTCATTTTTTATTTTAATGGTGAACACTAAAAAACTCATGTTGAGCTCGTAACTTTTCCTCACACATTAATATTTCATTCATATTTAATTTTATTACAACTTGAAATTATAATTTAATTAATGTTAATATGTAAAAAAAAACTAAATATGAAATAAAAGTAACAAAATTATTAATATTTTTAAATGAGCGCAATTCATAAGTAGAATAATTCTCAAAGTTTAATCAAAACAACAAAATAATTCTCAAATTTGACTCATTTCATTAATAATAACAGTCTCGATATAAGATGGCACATGGTCATGAACATGGGGATTATCATAAGATAATGACGCCCTTGCTAGAAGATGGGCAACACTATTTGCTTGTCTCCTAATAAAACTTATCTTAAAGTTTTGGTAAAGACCGTTAATTTTCTCACTTTATCAATTTCTCACTATTTTGTTTTACAAAAATGTTTATGGGTTTTCGAATTTTATAATCCAAAACAGTTCAGATGTGTTCGGTTATATAATTCAAAATATGTTTATATATAACCAACAATCAGAATCTCTCCTATTTTAATAGTTTTGATTTTTGTTTTTAAAAACAACCAAAAAAACAAAGTAAAAAATAATAAAATATGTCAAATAAAACAACCCGTCATTTACTAATTTGCCAATTCAATTCATCATCTAATTTCTATTATCGAAGTTGCTAAGTTTCTCTGCTTATCCTCACTCGTTTCGAATGAAAATTACTTCATTAAGTTTGTCTTCCTAAAATTTGAATACGTTAATGCATTCCAAGTTCTCCCCAGGGCTATTTCACCGACTATACTGAAACATGTTCTAAATTCCATCCTTAAAACCTTTCTAACCATCATAATCCTTATTCCAATCCAACTTATTAACAATAAGTCGTCTTAAACCACTTCACCATTTTAATTATTAATTATGGTCGTACGCTCTTCTATCTACCTCTATCTTAGGCTCATTATTGTTTTAATGGTGTTTTATAGTCCACTAAAGGAATGGTGTTGAAATTCCACGAAAACACAACATGATCCATGTGCAGTATTTTGATCATATCTCAAGTTGTAGTTGTTCAAATGGAGTCAAATTAAAAGGCAAGTGAAAACTAACATTCACATCTACAACTTTCATGAGGACACGTAAACTCAATTCATAACATAAAAGGGTGGAAATGACCCATTAGTGGGCAATGGGCGCTAACTCTCGTGTTATAGGGCGCCTAACGCCAGTTCAGGCGCAGGCGTTGCGACCAATACAAAAAGCCCTATTTGGCTCTTGGTGATTCACCAAGATTGTCCAAAAATCTCTTCTTTTGATTCCCATCGGACCCAAAGTGATAGAAAACATTACCCAAGGTCAATGCACTTCAATTAAGCACTTATAACACATCAAAACATCAATTTATGCATCAACTTTCATGATTCTTACTCACTTTAACATAGAACTCAAAAATACAAAATAAACAGAATTAGAACATGAATTTAACATATCAACATCATGAATTCACAAATATTCACATACCCAAATCACAACAACAATTTGATAGATACAGGTTCATATATGAATAAACACCAATGATAATTCTATGTCAACAACGATAGTTACATTAACAAATCGTTGCCATAAGAAAGTAACTACATAAAACTAACAAACCTCTAGGAATTAGAGAGCCTAGTCCATCCCAAACCAACATATGTGAAGAATGAATTGTGCAACTAGATAGGAGATGAATTTTTGAATGGCTGTCTGGTAACATATATAGAAAGTGACTTGTTTGACAGTGTTGAAAATGAAAAAATAATACAAGGCTTTCAAAATATAAAGTCACAAAGAGAACTATAATTTATAGATGATAAGATGACTTTAACCTTTTATATACAATGGTGAAATTTTTATAATTTCTAATGTCTTCTTAATCACATGGTGTTAGCATTTTATCTCTCATGCATCTATATATTTTCATATATGATCAATGACATTGACCTTGCATATTGAAATTTCAGGATCCGTCACTGCCCCCTTGATATGTGCCTCCTAAAGTTCGTAATTTTATGTGACAAATTTGCAGACGGTGCCTTCTGACGCGGGATAGGTTGATTGAGAAACATGTTGCTTATCATATGAATTGTGAGCTGCGTGAAGGTAATGTAGCAACCGAGTGGCGCATTTTCTTTCAACGCCAAAATCAGCGTTGATTGTTGGATTAATGCAAGTCTATTCTCCATCATGCAAACTTGTGTGCGACAATTTGACTCGATGGGGTATATGGAAGAAAATGAATGATTAGATATGGAACAGAAAAATAGACTGCACAAATTATTCATTTAGTTCAAATGCTACAAGATGAATGGCAGGTTGTTCATAATAATTCAAAAATTCAGTCTGCAAGCAATTTGAGAGATTTAATCAATGAATCGCTGGTCCATAAAGAGTTTTTTGCCGTGTTTATGTTAACTTCTTTATTTGCTAGAACGTTTGCGAAGACGCTAATTTGATGGTCCCGATCCAACATGCAAGTTCATGAAGGCGATGCAACAATGTTGATGAATGCGACACATTGGATTTAGAAGCTAGGAATACAAAGCGTGACATTACTCATTAATTCAAAAATATCCATGCTAGAACTAAGAGGCTTTGAATATTAGATGCCTGTCAATATCAAGTTGCAACTTTGATGTTACGTTTGCAAGGAGACAAACAAATATGAAAACTCATTATTTAGCTAAAACGACAATTTCTTATGCCAATCACCAAATTTTTGATTATGTTTCTTCTTGTATTAACTATTGACTGAATAATGAAACGAATTGATTTTGTCTCATTTGAAAAAACTTTAATATCAACTAGATTTATTTTTTCTCGACAAGTATATAAAATATACCTTTAATTAAACTAGTAGACCACACAACGCTTTCTAAAAGTCAATTTGCACATACAAAAATAAATAACTAAAAAAACCGCGATCGTATCACAATTTATTTTAAATCATTAGATCTTCTGTTTATCGAAACAATGACTAAAAAAGAAAGAATTAACACCGTAAGTATAAGTATACCATCGCGATTAACTTTGTCGGTTATCAATCTTTTACAAAATGAATATTTTCTCATTTTACAAAATCTAGTTTGGTCGGCTATTTTCACCCCTACTAATGAAACAACATTATTACATGACTATTTTTGTTTTATTTTATTTTTAATTTGATAAATTTCATTTACACACACTTAATATATATTCGACATTAAAAACATTTTTCATTTGATTTTAATTAAAACCCTAAAAACAAAGAAAACTCATTTTCGCCTATGTACGAGAAACAAGTTTGATTGTAGTAAACTCATTTTTTTCTCTCACTTTGCTACACTCCTCCTCCTCCTCCTTCTTCATCTGTTTTCAGAAGTCACAGTACAAATCCTTACCCTAACAGAAAAACGCCGGTTCATCTTCTTCAGATATTTCTGATCGGAACTGGGCATCTGCAATGTTTTTTTTCCTTTCATATCTGTAAGCCGTGTCAACCGAACCGTTTATAGCACCCGCGGGTTGGCTCGGATTTGAGTTTTGAGCCCGAAAACCGGCCGAAACCGTCCGTTGTCCACCCATAACTCAGAAGCAAAAGCTCTTTTCCGCCACAAACAAACAGTAAGAAGAAAATCCTTCAATTCTTTTTCTTCATTTTTTACCTTTTCCTTCCAATTCACATTACAACATAGATAGATATTCGTATTACACTGATTAAACTAAGTTTATTATTCATCATTCATTTGTTTCTGTATTTTTACCTCCTTTTATTGTTGAGTATTTTTATTTTCTTATTGTTTTGTACAATCACTCTTCGAATTTTGGCTTTTAGGTCGGTGGTATAGTGTAAAATGAAATGTAATAGTGTAGTTAGGTTTTAAACACTAAATTTTGAATGTTAACCTATTTTATTTTATTTTATTTTAATTTATTCCATCCAGTGTAATTGGTTTGGAAGGTGTGAATTGCCTAAACTTTACAAGCAATTAACGGTAGTATCTCTAGGCGATGTGAGACTAAACTCACGCGGCCATTCAGCGCTTTAACGCGGCAATGAAAGCTGACGATGTGGTCCAATAATAGACTGCAAGGGTGGCCGAGATAAAGGCCAATTTTTCCAACGGTTGTTTCTGATTTTTTGGCATGTCTTAATTGTCAATAACTGTCTTTTTATTACGAGTTGATATTTGGTTTTACTTTTGTTCTGGGTCGTAGACCTTGCTTGTGAGTTTTGATGAGACTGTGTCATGGAGATCAGGCTTCTTTGCACCGCTTTAAGAAAAACGCGTGGCTTGTAAACTATCAAATTCCTGAAAAAAGAACATGATTTTGTGCTGTTTGAATGTTTGACGTACTTCGTGATTCGGTTTCTTTTAGTGCATTTGTCGGGATTCGGTCACTTGACTATTTATCCAAGAACTGTCTATGCTTTATAAGCACTACGAAAGCAATATCTCTAGGCGATGTGTGACTAAACCAACACGGCGACCCTGAACACTAAAAGCGCTTTATTACGGCAATGAAAGCAGACAATGTGGTCAAGTAGTGGACCACAAGGGCGGCCACAATTAAGGCGGATTTCTCGGAAACTATTTATGGCATGTCTTGATTATCAGTAATTGTCTTTTTATTACAAGTTGATACTTGATTTCGTTTCGTGATAGGTTGTAGACCCTGCTTGTGAGTTTTAGTGAGCTTGTTTGCATTGCATTAAGAAAAAGTGTGTGTGTATTGTAATCTATCTAATTTCTGAAATATGAGCGTAGTTTTGTGCTGCTTGAATGTTTGATGTACTTTGGGTTTGGTGTTTTTCCGCCCAATTCATGATTTTTTAAACTTTGAAAAGTTGATTGATTGGTCACTTAACTGTTTATCCTAAGATATGGTGTATTTGTTTGTGTAATTTGTTGGTAAACTTGGATTAATATGGGTGTTTTGAATCCATGGATGTGCAGTTCACATTATATTAAATTTTGGGTTTGCAGTTGGTCTATCTTCTACTCTGTAAATTATCTCTTGTAGGACCATCCAATTTAACATGTAATCTTGTATGTTTGTCTGTCATTTACAGTAATTTTACCAGATATGGAGGGAATACCTGGGGATGAAGTGGTAAATGTTGAGAGTGCTTCTGGTGGTTCTGCAAATGACGACTCAGACGATGAGGGATCTTCGCCTTCTGAAATTGATGACAAATTGCATCTTGAGGTCAGTCATGTATACATTTTGTCTGTTATTATCATTTTTTCTCTAAACTTTTTGATGATAAAATTTGGTATACTCATGTAGAAACCTAGCTGTATGTGTTAACTTTCCCGATGTAAATTTTAGAGTTTTTTTTTTAATTTTCCATTTTCTATGCTCATCATGCAGGAACCTCTAACGGAGGCGGAAATAGAAGACCTTATTTCTGAGCTGTTAGAAGTGGAGAGTAAGGTATTACAATTCATTACATTACATCATAGGAACACAGGCATGCAATGCTACTAGATAGATGCTACACACATGCACACACACTTTAAGCCTTTATCGATCTCTTGATTGGGTAATATTCTGCCTGCTAAGTTGTGTGTTGGCTTAACGTTCAGTACAATTGGTTAAAATTTCTTTCCTGTTTTTTCAGTAAATGACCACTTATTGTAATCAGCTATAGTTTAGGGAAACTTACTATTAAATTTTTTATTTCAATTTGGGGAAAACTAATCACTTACGTGGTTACTCATGTATCACTCTTTGATCATTGTTTAGTTCAGTAAATTGCTTCCAAGGGGGGTTTGGATTGAGATTTTGAAAGACAATTTTCGCTTTAAAAGTCTTATGGATTTTAAAAGACTATGCAAGAATGTAATGACTTGTAAGATTTTTTTTTTGAAAACTTAAATAATCAAGATTTTGTAGTTTGAATTTTAATGGATTTATAAGTAAATTTTATAGGATTTGAAATACTTCATGGATTTATAAGATTTCAAATACCCAATGAAATTTTATGAAACATTCAAAAGGAATGCTAGCAACACACTATTTTTTATTGGTTAAAATTCAGATGGATCCATACATTTAAAATTATATTAACTATCCTTATCCTCTCACTCACATTCCTCGGGGAAGCATGGTGAAAATTAACAAACTCATTTTCATTACGAGGGTCGTATACCCATTGAAGTGAAGCTAAAAATTGAACTCATTTAAAAAAGTGACAATCCATTAGGAAATATCTTCCCTATTAATATTACCTATTATATTTTATATATACAATTAGGGGTGGGCATGGTTCGATTAACCATATTAACCGAACCGAACCGAAGTGTTGAAATGGTTCGGAATAACCGAACCGAACTGTTTAAGGTTTGGAACTAACCGAACTGAACCAAAGTTATGGTTCGGTTAACCGTTTGCTTGCCTAATAACTGAACCGAACCGAACCAAAACCAAAATTTTGAACCGAAATGTATTTTAATTGTGTTTTTTTGTCCTTTTTAAATTTAATTGCAGGGTATTCAAACATTATGATTATATTAAGTGTACCATTGATAATTTTATAGCTCAAGACTAATGGTTCGGTTAAGTTAATTTTGTAGCTTAAGATGATTTTGTCGCTCAAAGACCAAGGAACTATATATCCACATGCTATGCTTCCCTTTTTTTTTTTGACAAGACATGCTATGCTTCCTTATTCATTAACTATTACTATACTAAGGTTGAATTAATTGAAGCTGAAATGATGTTCCCTCTTTGTATGGCGAATCTTCAGCTTCAAGCATTAGGGTCAGTGCAGCGTAAGGCTACAAGAAGAGCTCGCTTTAGTGCCCTCGAAGTTGGTTTCTCTGGAAGCTTTGGATCCAACACTCCCTCTGGATTTCTGTTACTGACCATCTTCTTGAGCCACTCAACTAAATTCACCTGAAAATCTCGATTTTTTAGATTCAAACAAAATAAAAAATAACAGTGAGGTTCACAATAATGAAAAAAAATACCAAACCGAACCTCTTCTGCAGGACGACTATATTCAACTGGATTCCTGCCAGTAATCACTTCCATAATAAGAATTCCAAAACTATACACATCACTTCTTTCATTCAACATTCCAGTACTTGCATACCCAGGAGCTCAAGACTGATAGTTCGGTTCAGTTAATTGAGTTTGGTTCGGTTCGGTTAACCGTTCGGTTCAGTTAATGAACTGTTTTTAAAATAACGGTTCGGTTCAATAACCAATGTAATGGTTCAGTTAATTTTAGTTTGGTTCGGTTCAGTTAACCGGTTCGGTTCAGTTTTTGGATATTTTTGCCCACCCCTATATACAATACATATAAAAAGAATAAAATAATCTAAAGCAAAGTTATATAAAGTTAATACCTATAGTGATAATTATATATAACAAAATAAATTAATATTTTTATTATTATTATTATTATTATTATCATCTGATTTGGTAAGATAGACATTAACTTCTACAAATTAATTCTATCATTTACATTTTAAAAGTGAAAAAAATTGTTTTGATCCTTTGAAAAAAAATTAAGTGGAGGGTAAAATGGACCACAACAGTTTTGGAAAATGAGTATTGAACACAAAATTAACCCTAAAGAGGAATGGGTTTGATTTTTCGAAATTGGGTCACCATATAAAACTCTTCCTTGAAAATTCTAAAATCACGTGCAAGGACTAGGGATGCAAATGATCCCACGATCCCTTGGTTTACCTTCCATATCCCCATTGATCTTTAGAGCGACTGAGCCCAACAGTTGTGCAACATAAATAGACTGTCAACATTGGTCCTAATAATTGAAAAATATGAAATCAGCTGTACAAGTATAGGAAATAAAAATATATAAATTAAAGGAAATAGTGAAAGATTTCTCTGTAATACAACATTCCCCTTTTTCTATCATTGCCAATTTGCAAGTAATATGTTGAAATTGCTCTTTGGAAAGTCTCCTGGTGAATCCTTAAAGCCGAGTCTTTAAGGATTGGCCGATCTGAGAGAGGTGTTCCTCTTGGTGGGGCTGCTAGTCATATTTGTGGTGGCTAATGATTGGAAATTTCTAACTGCATTCAATTGAAGATAACCCAAGTTTTTGTAGTGAAGGCTGCTTGGGTTTTTATGTAGAAGTAGAGTCCTCCAACTTGGGAGCTTTGGTATCAAATTGAAAAGAGGAGGGAATTCACTAAATATTACATCTGGTTCCATCTTTTACACAACAACACAAACAAAGGTTATAATCTATGAACTCATGCGACAGGCAATTGAGTCATATTAATTAAGGAAAGAATATGCACTACAACCTTAAGAATACAAATTCGGTTGGACAAATGGGAAATGAATCTTTAGTATAGAACCCTATGCAAATAAAAGGAAATAATGGAAGATTTCCCTGCAATACCGCAAATATATTTATGCCTATAATATTTGGTTGCTTTCATTTGTACACTGGTGCCAGAGTTCTTGGGGTCTGATAGGCTAGGTTTGACTGTGTTTGCTAATACTTGATAATGTTTATGCCTATATTATTTGGTTGTTCGTATTTGTTCATTGGTGCCAGAGTTCTTACGGTTTGATAGGCTAGGTTTTGACTGTGTTTGCCAATGTTTTGCTGGATTTATCTGTCACAAACTGAGCATAACAGCTTAAGGAGTGGTATTAGAATAGAAACAGAAATGTTACAATTTTAGCATTATTAATTATTATATTGTCAGTTATATTTTTGTTGATTAGATTAGAATACTCAATTATTGATTATTAGGATTAGTATATAGTTTATTGAAAGAGAGGTTCAGAGATTGTTTTTTATTCAAAACAGCATTTGCTATACAGCTGTAAGTCTGTAACTGTATCAATTATCAGCTTTAGATAGCTGACTTTAACCTACAACTATTTCCTCTTATCTGACGGTAAATATAACTAACTCTGAGTCAGACTTAGTGATCAATACTGAAACCGCTATATGATATTTAGGAGAAATTCAAAGAACAAAACTACAATCACAATGGGAAATTGCATAAACAGAAGGAAAACTATCGGAGAGTGAGGCAGTGCCTGCTTTACCCTGTGACCTCAGCCACCCGAGTCCGGGTATGCTCCATTTACCATAAGCTCCATTTACCCCATTTAGGGTCTTGGATGAATGACATGTGACTAAAAAATATCCAAGGGTTGAGATTTAAAATTAAAAATTAAGTTTTATTTAATAAATAAAAAAATTATGTCCTCTTGTTCCCTCTTTCTCTGTACGCACGACCATCTTTCCCTCTTCCTCTCAACGTCGCCGCCGCCATCAACTTCCATCCACCGCCGTCAATCACAACGCCCATCTCTTCCCCTTCCTCTGGTTTCTGCTCGCGTCATCAATTTTATCATCTCAGCGTTGTCTCGCCGTCGCCGTCAAAAATTGATCCATCATTAATGTTGCTGTTACTGTTCTGCTGGTTCTATTATGCTTTGAACGCCGCCGTTCCAACGTCCACCGTGTGTGTTATCAAACCATTAAAATTTGATACAAATCCTTTGTAATAATTTGAGCAACCGTGGATTTACAATTGATTTGGAAATTATGTTCAAAAACATCATTAAATCTCAAATAGATGTAGCAGTACCATGAACTCATTACATGTTTATTTAAATCTGTGAATAGGAATTGGTTTGTGCAAATAACAGTGATGAAAAGCTTATGAGAAGAAGAGGGTGAAGGTTTCCGATGAGAGAAAACATAATTCACCTTCTTTTTTATTAAATAAAACTTATTTTTTAATTTTAAATCTCAACCCTCGAATATTTTTTAACCACATGTTATTCATCCAAGACCCTAAATGGGGTAAATGGAGCGTACGGTAAATGGAGCATACCCGGACTCGCTGCAAACCACCCAAAATCCTTTTTTTTTCTTCTTTTTTTCACTCAATCTATATTCTTAAATATTTCTTAAAACATGTTTGAATGTGAAACCCAAAAATATCTTAGGATACATCAAAGCATCACACGTGATTCTAAAAAAAAATATGATAAGATCAAAATTGGAGTTACCAAAAGGGATGATGATATTCATTATCGATACACTATGTCTAAAGGATGTGGACTTCGATTCTGAAAATTGAAGACGATGGCAACATAAAAACAAGACTATCACTTTTCCCATTATGTGTTTTCTCAACTCGGTCAAACTCGTCAAACTTTCCAATTTTACCAGAAACCGAGTTTACCTCCGAGTTAACACGTTTTTGATACCTAAAAACGTAAACTTGGTAAACTCGACGAGTTAACACTCGATTTGCGAAACATTGATCTTATCCCTAATTCACCCTTATGCCCAAACAAATTTGATGCTCTACGAGTAAAAAAGATTAGGTTTATTTAAGACGAGATGAAGTTGGGTGAAGAACAATTGAAATAAAATTGTAAGATCATTCAATTATAAATGAAAGTTGAAAATGAAATATTGATTTTTTAGTATTTTATTTTGCAATGTATTGAAACTCAAAGCATAACTCTTATGATAATACTTTACCACAAGATTCCTACCTAAATTTGCGTAGATTTTACATTGAAATTTTACTTATAAATAGCAATGTAATCAAGCTAACAATTAAGGGTAAGAGGTAGTAATAGACAGGTTGAGATGTGTTATACTCTACCATAACCCACCTCTAAATTTTGGTGGGGTAATTTCTTTTGACATTAACTTATCTCTAGCAGAACAAATTCAATATTCTACCAAAAATACATTATTATATTCATGGATCGGGTTCAAACCCCTAACGTTCTATTTATTCATCTTAAAAGATAAATTTATATTCACTAGACTACTTGCTAAAAAAATTGAAAATTTCAAGTATATATAAAAATGAAGTAATGTAAAAAAAATTGTTTTAATAAACAGTTAATTAGAAAATGTTAATATTTCATAGTTTTCAATTATATTTGGTATGTATGGTATGAGATAATTTTATCAAAAGAAGAGTATGAAGTTCGTATATATGATTCAATCAATATGAAAAACCTGAATTTAATCTATAAAATATAGATTAATCATTTTCTAATACTATTTTATGTATTTTTTAATAATTGTTTTTATGACAAAAACATATGATATACTTTTTTATTTTGACAGAGAGTAATATGATATACTTATGAATAATAAAAAGGAGTACATAAAATTCCTCAAAATAAATCCTCTAGAAAAAATGGGAGTATATAAAAGGTAGACATGATCACATGCCCTTGAAAACGACCTTGGAATTGGAAGGTAGCAACAATTAAAATATGACCTCAAAAGCAAATCACTTTGATCATTGGTTGAAGCATTGACACATATGCACGCCATGTCTATATATTATTCCATCGTTGAAAATGTGATTGATGATGATTACACCATACCATATAGCTGGTAGATATTTCTTATTGCTATCTTTTCTTCTACCCTTTGATTTGAAGTGTTAATTTTTTTATTTCTTTGGTACCACCAAAATTATCAACTTTGCATGTAACGAATTTATGTTTTTTATTTTGACAAAATGGAAAACTTGCAAGTGGGGGACATATATTAATTATGGTTGTAGAAATATAAGTCATCATATATCATCTTTCTATTTCACGTGAGTGTTAATGTATGATAGTGAAACCTGTGATTTTCATACACTCGTGTTTACCTTTCTTTGTAGGCTACAGCAATAATAATTTAAATTATTGTGAACTTGCTTGACACTATTTTTTTTTTTATCTTATCACTTCTTTTCATTGTAGCAACATTTTTTTAATTTGGTATGAACTCCAAAGGCTGTTAGCAATCTGCCCCCCAGAATTGTTTCCTAAAGATCATTCTGCTTAATTGTTTGTCCTAAGTTTGGGACTTTGAAGTGAGCTCATCTTAAAATCTCAGATTTGATTCTTTTGGATGTCAATTTCGATAGATTAGTTTGACTTCATAAAAAAATTGTAATAGTAGTATTCCTAAAATACCTGCAAAAATGTCTAAATAACAAAATATAAGTGGACTTTTCAAACTTTGATGTAAAAAGTATCATTTTACTACCATATTGATATTCTAAAGATATTTCAGGAGCCTACTAAGAGTTTACTTTTCAAACTAAAACCATCAAGCAGAGGCAAGCAGAGCAACAACAGTAGGATATCTCTTCAAAAAATTTAGTAATATATCATAGTAAAAGTAAAATCTAAAAACTAAATATAAATGTATATATATCTAATCTTGCTTTGAATTCTCCAACATACAAGTAACAGATTGTCAGATATAGTTACATAATGGTCTATATGCTAATGCTATACTGTTGGAAGCTATGCCAGAATCCAACCACTTAATATAAGGTAAGGCCCCCCACAACAAATTATTTAAGGGAAATGCCTACCTATGTATCAAACATACATATGAATCTCAGCATAAGTTTTATCATGGAAGAAGAATAGAGTCATCTTCTAACAATATTTTAAGTTACATGTTGGAGCAAATGTTCTCCATCTTATGTAGTCTCCTTCTATAAGAAGGAGTTACTCACTGTTATCCTTGGTTTGCTACCGGCATATTAGCAGTACTAGTGGTCGCGGAGATGTTAGCATCCATTGAATTCGGCATTTGTGCATTCTCAGATTTCTTGTTGAGGTTATACGGTGCTGTACTCATCACCCTGTATTGACGGAAACACATGAGAATCGCAATGATGTTTCACATAATTTTGATGATACTAGATGTATAAATTTATGTTGGAAGGTGAGTTACTTCTTTCTCTTCCTTCCAACACATCATACCAATTTATTTAGAGGCAAACGAGCAGTATAGACAATATAAAAGTTTAAAACCATGAAAAGAAATCTTATAATTTGTGTTGACCTAACTCAACTCCACAAAACCGGCTTGTAAGGTGTGTGACTCCCACTTTATAACGACTTTTTCAGGCTATATCACATCTGATTTGGGACGCTTAACAGACCCTCGTCACACCATGAACTTGACATCTAGAGTGTGATCCAATAAAGGGTCGCCCAACAAATTTTGGATAGGCTCTCAGACAGACCACCTTATAATTTGTGTTGGCCTAACTCAACCGTACAAAGCCGACTTGTAAGGTGGTGTATGCCTCCCACCTATAAAGACTTTTGAATGGGCTCTGAGACCATCTTATAATTTGAAGTGGCCTGGTTCAACCTTACAAAACCGGCTTGTAAGGTGAGTGATATCTCCCACTTATAACGATTTTTTAGGCTACATCACATCTGATGATGTAAAAGTAAAACTCTCAACAATGAAAAACTCATATAGAATAAGAAATCAACATGCTTCAAGTTTCAACAATTTAAAGATGATAACTTGTTGTATGGAAAAGGTAATGATGAGAAATAGAACCCGTGTATTAGATCTAACCTTTCCTTGCGCTTCTCCAAAAATCGAGCCAATGATGCTTTGCGGGCCTGCGGTATAGCTGCATAAAATATTATATGACAGTAAAAATGATCAAACACATGAATAACTCCATACTACAAAAGGATGCATCCTATATTTATTATAACTTTTGGCAAAAGAATATGAATAAGTAAAATAACATCATGTAGCAAGAAATTATACTGTTACATACCTGATGGAACCATGGTGGTTGCATTGACTACTTTGGGAGTCACAACTTTGCAAGCAGATGTGGTAGGAGTAGGGCCTCTAGATGTTTTAGCAGCCATAAACTCATCACTGCTACTTGAGCCACTCCCTGGCTGTGGACCAGTGTGTGAAGAAACAGATAAAGGACTTGAAATACCAGAGCAGGGTGGTATGTCTACAGCTGAACTTATAGGCAAACCATCATCACCTGATGCAAATTTCGAGCTAGATGCCTGAAATTCAGGTTGAGCCCTGTTTGAAGCTGCAGATAAGCCACTTCCAGCCAACAACATGATGGCTTGTGCCTGAATACAATTGATCAAACCTATGTTTAACTTCAGTCAAAATAAAACAAACTTAACCTTAACAATGAGACGTATGATTTCCCTTTTTCCTTTATACTTGGGCCTTGTTTGGATAAACAACTTAATTTACTTTACAGTAAAATAAAATAGTCATATTGTTTTTATTGAAGCTATAAGCTGTTTTCATAAGCTATCCTAATGAGTTAGTTTATGACAATAACCTGAAAACAGCTTATGGACATGTCATAACCTGTTTCGATAAGCTCTCCAAACAGTCTCATATTCTCATTAGTGCTTATGATAGTAGACAAACTCAAATAAATCAATCCAAGCAGAATAGGGGGGTATATATGAGAGAAAATACCTTCTCAGGAGTGATATCATTGAAGATGTTCACAGTACCGCCATAAAACATGGTAAGTTGAGGAGCAGGTGCAGATGGTTTGTCACTGTTGAAGCATAATATAAATGAGACAAACAAGTTAGTTGAATTCAAACTATTACTCCTAAGAAACATCTCAAGCATTAAACTAAAATTACCATGGTTCAACCAAACCAGCAACAGTACCAACGATTGGAAGAACTGAATGAGGTGCAGTAACCGATCCACCAAGTAGTGATTGCTTCGCATTAGCACCATTTATATTCTGACCAAAAGTTGCAAGATGATTTTTTAGGAGCGGATGTACCGCAGAAAGTGAATTTGCTTGATTGGAAACTGGAAACATCTTCACATCATGATGACGATTCATAAAATTCACACTGTGTTGTACAGGATACTGATTCACAGAAAAATGAATGCCACCTTGTCCATCGTGTTTGAAAGAGTTCTAAATAGTAACAAACAATGGAAGGAAGTGGAAAAAGACGTCAGATTATACTTATTAAATGGGAGATCAAATGTATGAGAACAACAGACACGATATGTTGCAAAACATCCTAAAATCATGTTCGGATCCGAAAATCAATTTCATATGAATCATATCCTAAAAAGACTTGTATAATTGATAGATACCGTAAGCCGATTGAACTGAAAATTAAAATACCTATCTGCTCACGCTCGAGTCCATCGACCCTCTAAATGTGAATTTATTTTAATCACTTAAATTTGATGAATTTGAAATCTTGATTAACTGAATGTTGTCCTAACTTCACAATTTTTTAACAAAAAACAGAAATTGAGAGAAACGATATTATCAAACCTGTATGAAACCAGAAGATATCATTTTAGCCTTATCGTCTTCAGAAACTTTAAAAGGCATCAAATATGAATGAGCAGAGACTTTATTCAAGAAGGGCCATTTTACTGCTGAAACATTTGTAAAACCTACACATAGCCACAAAGGAATCATCAACATAAGCTAAAACAACTTCATATTCATAATCAAATTAATGAAGTGATTGAGCTCAAATTTTATTTTTAAACAACCAATGTTAATAATAAGTTGTGAAGTTAGCATTTTTCGTATTCATCGGGGTTTGAACCCAATCCTACTCCTTAACCCTTAGCTCAAATCAGTTGAGCTACCCAACCCCCCACGTGAGCTCAAGTGCTTAATGAACTTCATTAAGATTGAACTGATCAGGTGTACGAACAATCCTTGACGATGCTTTATTTACCTCCCGACCAAACTCCACAATTTACAGTGACTCTTTTCCCTAGAAACCAGAGGATTAAAACCAAACAAAATATTCATATACCATACTACACCCTTTAATAAGCAATTTGGTACACTATTACACCCTTCAATATGAACAAGAAAACAATTCAATTCAAGGATGAATTTTCAATTTTATATGTTAAATTTCACCTTTTTGACATCTATATAAGCATCTGTGTTGTGAGGATTTCAAACTCAAATCAACAAAACTAGTTACAAATATTTTACACACTATATAACAAAACAACTTCAAAAAATCATAACCAAGCGAAATTTAGTAACTTGTTCAACTACTTAATTTTTCCACAAACCAAACCAAAATTATAACTCAAAGAATTAAAAAAAAAAAAGAAGCAAAAAAACATGCCTGAGTTTTTTGACCCTTCATTGTTAATCTCAGGTGATGATTCTTTTGAGCATAGACTCAAGAAATCTCTTTCCATAATTTGAAGAAACCCAGAAACCAATGAAAACCCAGTTTGGTTTGGTTTGGTTTGAATTACAACTGAAAAGTGTCTTTCTTTGTTAAACCAAACAAAAGGAAAAGCAAGTTCTGTTCTTCACATTGGCTGGTCCCAACAACGTAAGAAAGAAACACTATAAATACACAATTAATACCACAAACAATATTAATTAAAAAAAAAAGTACTACATAAAAAAATTCCACTTTTAATAATAAGAAAGGAGAATGCTAATTAGTGTCACAAGAGACATTGATTAAACATTCAAAACAATGAAGTTTTCATAAAAAATTTGTGTAATGATTATTTGATAAAAAATAATATCTTATATTTTCAAGACAAAATTTATATTCGTAGAATCCTTAACCAATGCACGAAGACAATGGTTAGTAAGACTCTAATAATAATAGTAATAATATATAAAAACCGAGTCATTGGATGTAATAATACTAATCTCTCGTGATTCAAATGGACGACAAGTTTTTTCTAAAAATTTTAACGTTGTTGTATGTTCATAATTTGATTCAAACTCAGACTGAGGATTTTAAGCTAAAAGATATATATGTCATCTCATCTAAATATTTTTGGGTTGTTGTGTGAGTTTTAGATCTACCTTCTTCAATGAAAAAATAGTTAGGTTAATAATAATTAAAATAAAAAACTTTGTGCCAAAAAATAGATAGTAGGCATGTTCCTACCATGTTGTAGGGCAATAAAAACTAAAAGAAAACCACAAAAGTAGGTTTTTTGATAGCGACGACAACAATTATTTTAATTGTGAATTTATAGCACCATGAATATTTATTTATTTTTTTTATAAAAATGGATTATATTAACTTGTGTCTTATGACATAAGTTAAGGATTCTATAAATTGTAAATATTTATTATAAAATATTAATTTTTAATCTTTACAGGTATAAATTAACACAAGTTTTTAGATACAATTTTTATTTTAGATTCCTTAATATATACTCTAATGGTACAAGTTAACATTTTTATTTAAAAATATGGAGGTATACTTAAAAGAGTGACAATTTTAATATCTTTATCATTTTTCATTAATTCCATCTATATATTTGTGGTCCAAATATTATTTAAGTAATTTAAATATTGTCTCATGTGTAGTGTATTTATGAATTTAATTGATACGTGTAAATATTGTTTTGATCTCTCGTTTAATTGTAATCAATGAATCATTTAAAAGTTAATTTAAAACGTTGATATGAAATGACAAAAATTAAAAAGCATTAATTACAAAGTTTAAAGTACGTACTGTATTTATTGTAAGAAAAAAATTGTTTAATATTATTAAAAAAATATACTTAAAATTATGAAGTGATTGAACTCAAATGATTAATGAAATGAGTTCAATTAAATAACAAATCGAGTTCAATTTATTATTTAATATTTTAAAAAATGATCCGAGAATAGCTAACATTTCTCAAAAATAAATTAAGAATTTGTAGGATGATCCATCAAGTTAAGACCCACGTGCATTATACCCTACCACGTTATCCACTTGTGTAACGTGTCGACCACCGACCCTTAAAGTTAAGGGGAAATTATATGCACGTGTGTATATATCCATTAATATTTATTGACTCTTATATATGATGTTAATTATAGAAGCCTAGTTCTCTTTTACTAATTATAGATAGATAGACAGTTAGAATCTAGAGACAGTCGAAATATACAATTTAAAATATATTTTCTTTTTTTAATGAAGTAAAATTGGATTGGTACGTACGTGGAGTTTACTCAAAGTTTTAATCTGAATAAAGATGAATGAATTAGTTGGAATCCACCACGTTTTTCTTTTTATCATATATGTTTCTCTTTATCGCAAAATAAGACTGAACGTTAAAATATGGCTTTACATGAAATATTATAAATTTTTGATAAACGATAAATTAATTATGAATTTTTAAAGTGTCAAAAACTCAAAAAACAAAACAACGGAAATCTCGACCTATAAATCAAATTTTGAACTCATTATTTGCAGAGACATTTATAAAAATACATAAAAAGGATCAGTAAAATTTCATAGCATTTGGAAGTCATTTCAATTTATTTTGATTTTTCAACCAAAACGTGCAAAATTGAAATTTTGTTCCGAGTAAGCGTATACTCACATGTCAAATTTAGTTCCCTAATTTTGTAGGCATGACTAGAACATGATAAGAACCTTCACATGAAATTTTGTAATTTTTAAACGAGATACAAATTAATTATAAATTGTTTAAGAAATTCATAATTATGGAAAATAAAAATTCATGATTAATTTGTCCCTGGTCGAAAAAATTTAATTTTGTGTAAAGCTATATTTTAACGTGCTAAACATGTATGGAAAAAATCATGAAAAAATTCAACCTCTATGTCACATTTTTATACTACGTGTATATTATAGGGTAAAAAATAAGAAGAACTCGAATTACAATGCTAGAATATATATATTTTTTAATTTTACATGGTCAATTTGAACAATTAACCATTCAAAATAAGAGAGATGAACCTGCCAATAGTGTGCTAAATAAAATTAGGAGGTAAATGCCCATTCCGAGACCTCTTTGCGTGTGAGAATTTTCAAATTTTGCCCAAATTTTTATTTTTTTTAATAGGAAAAGGGCTATTGAGCTCGACTTGGTACAAAGAAAGTAGCAGCTGAGCCTGGACTAGTGCCCGGGCTAGCTGGGGGTGCCACCGCCCCTGACGAAGATAGAAGATGGAATAACCTCCTGACCAAAAAAAAAAAGAAAAAAGAAGATGGAATATCCTGCATATCAATTATTATTAATGACAGATCTATTATTTTATTTTTTTGTCAGGTAGTCTAGTGACTAGATTCAAGCACATTATATGTAGAGAAGTGGGAATCTGGAGTGCGAACCCCGACTCCTACACAAATTATCCCTGATAGCTAACAACTGAGCTACACTTACGGGACATAACAAATCTATTATTATTAATTAGATTAGAAGATAGTCATATAACCCTAATTTTCAATTTTGTCTTCAAATTTATGTTATGTCATTTCAATTTCAACTTCCCACTCTAATGTACTCCCTCCGTCCCTAACCCCTTTGTTTTTTTTCACATTTCTTAAGAAAAGTTGTTAGTGTAACTAATGTGTCTATTTTATGTGTTAATATTACCAAATTGTCCTTTGTTTATATGTGTATTAAATTTGACTTTTCGTATTTCAAGACAAGTTAGTAGTATTAATTAGGTGTATGTTTAGGAAAAAATAAAATAAATGCATCTAGTAATTTGAAAAGGAGTTTACATTTAGGGATAAAAATAAAGTCAAATAAGTGCTTAGATGTAGGGATGGAGGGAGTAACATATTTCACAATTAGTCTTTGATGTCATATCTTTAATGCCATTATATGTAATTGATCTTAGCATATCTCACAATTATTCTTTAATGTCATGTCTTTAGTGTATTGATATAGTCTTTAGTGTAAATAGGCATGGCAATGGGGCGGGGCGGGACGGGGACGAGTTTTGCCTTCCCCATCTCCATCTCCATCCCCTACTCTCATATACTTACCCGTTACCCTACCCATATCCAACGGGGATGAGAAATTGAATCACATCCCCGTCCCCGTAGTGAATCATTTTTTTTAATAAAAAAGAAGTTTTTTTTAAGCTTCAATGGTAATGCTGTAATGCATTATCCAATAATTTGTGTTCATTTTAACATTTCCTTACCCAATTATTCAGTTGCTTCTTTAACTATCAATGAAAGTTCTTATATCATGACAATTATCAAACCAAATAACATGACATATCATTATCAATCCCCATAACAAAAACAAAAACACGACTATTCTACATTCGGGTAGGGTTTGGGTATGCGTTCGGGATGGATACATATATCTCCGTTACCCGTCCCGTACCCGTATTTTGAAATCGGGGAAAACCCAAACCCATATCCAAACCCAATCAAATCGGGGAAAACCATCAAATCGGGGTTGGTTTGGGCGGATACCCATGTACTACTTACTTTCAATGTAATCTTGGTTCGATATATGTTAATGCAAAGTGTATAATATTGAATTTGATATCAATGACTTAAGTTGCATACAATAATTCTTTTATATTTCTGTTATAGTTAGCTTTTAAACTTTGATGAGTTCTCTGCATATAGATTAATTGTTTCATTTTTTAGACATTGATGCAAGATTTTTTTTATTTTAAGTACTGTAATTTTCTTTTCCATTTGAAGGGAGGTGGGACTGGAAATTTTATCCCTTTTTTCTAACCCAGTATGTTGTTTCAATGGATAAAAATAGAGTTTTTGTTGTACTACCACGCTAAGAAATGATCTTGATTTTGTTTTACGTTCTCCTGTTGATGGCTTTCTTACATGTAATTGATGTCTACTTCCGTTCACATGTGTTGACGCAATGAAATTTGACTATATAAATCTTAAAGTGTGAATTTCCAACCACCAAACTATTTGTCAATAAAAAAAAAAGAGGAGACCCTCATCAAATCAACACGCTTGACTAAATGCATCAAATGATTTCAATTTAAATTTTTTAAAGTCGTTGAGCCTCATCAAATGATGAAATCCCCACGGAAGAGTAAAAAAAGAAATGACACAGTTAAAAAATATTTGTGTGCAAGATGAATTCCATTAGTCGAGACCACACCAGAGCCGTTCATAGAGTTTTAGGGGTCTTAGACATAATTTGAGAAAAGAGCCCTTGTATAACTCATCATAAAATTTGTTAGCTCATTGTTGGGATTTTATTAACTCTTCATTTTATTTTATTTTTCGCTTTCCACTACCAAATAAATGTTTTTTTAGGCAACATCTGAAAATAAATTAAATACTCCATAGACACCAAAACAAAATAAAATATCGTAGAAGTATAGAACACTAACACATGCGAAGTAGACTGAAATTTTAGCACCTAATAATAATAACACCAAAAAAGTAAAAGTATATCAACACGTAATTAAATAAATTTTAAATTTTTGGATGCAAAGCTTGCCAATGTTAAACTCATAACAACAATAATACATGATACAAAATTAGTGTTAGACTTTTTAGAGGAATCATAAGTACATCATTCATCTTTTTATATGCAATAAGTATCTCGAACAAGTTATCTAGCAAAAAAAAAAGTATCTCTAACAAGTTATCTAGCAAAAAAAAAGTATCTCTAACAAGTTCATTATGATAATACATGAATGTGTCTCGCATGATCTTGCATTATCAAATTCAACTATGCAATACTTTAAATCGATTCAAAAAAGTGGACATTACTATATTGATGTAATTTATTTTTTTGAAACCTTTGAAAGACAAGATTAAAATTAATTTCTCTAGTAGGTCCATTTTCAACTAAAATATTATTTGTTTTGTTATGAAAATTATCTCAATTTATTGGATATTAAATATCACCAAAATTTTTAATATTAGTGAAACACATTATTAAGAACAAAGGACCCAAAAGAATATCACCAATTTCTTTGATAATAATTTTTTTGGCACATTATTAAAAACAACCAAATTTTTTTATAGGAAGGGTGCATATAGAAGTCTTTATGATATATGGGTGTACATATAGAAATCACGTCAAAAGGGTAAAATACATTAACAGCCTTCAGCCAAACCCTTTATCATGTCAATGTTTAGGACCTTTATGTGAGCTTTGCTATATATACTTCGCATAAATGAAATATTTCTATATACACCTCCTCCATAAAAAAATTGAGCCCCCTACCCGCAAGGGTCCTATAGACCATTGCACCTCCGACCTATGGTCTAGTGCCGGCCCTGGACCACACAAGATTAGCTATTAAAGCATGAATGGAATTTAACTTTCAATAGAAATAATTTACCAAGTTATTGAACTCATCTTGAATAATCCTCTCTATTGAGGTTCTTCTTTAATTAGACGACATAAAAGAATCATCAATGTTAATTTTATAATAATTGAGAGGAGGATTTTTCCAATGAGTTTTAGCAACTTTTCAACCCTCATTACAAGAATTAGTCTGGTTTACGGGTGTAAGGAAAAAAAATCCATTTTCTTTGTTTTAAAATGTAAGCAAAAAAGACAAACTTTTATCATATTTAATCTTGTTATTTAAAAACCATTTATTTTCAAGAAAAACTTTTGTCTCATGAAATTAAATGCAAATTACATTTAATTTTCTCTCTCTTCTATTTTCTCCATAACCAATAGTCAATAAAAATTGTTTTTACATCTTCCCATAAAATTTATTCCATAGAAAACACAAAAAAATTATATTCAAGCTCTTATGTTTTAGTTTTCTAAAAAAAAAACTATACAACACATTTATTCAACATATATTTGCATAATAAATAAGGGATATGTAGGGCACACATCAATGAACTAGAAAAGTGAATTAAAAAACAAATTTTATATTGAAGAAATTAGTAAATTTTATATGCACAAATTAAAAAAAAAAGTACTCTTATATTTAATTTATTAACTTGTGTCATAACATTTCCCAAAATTAATGGTACAATGACCATTTTACAAAACTATTACATACATATATTACTTTTTGAAGAAATTAGTAAATGATTTGCCATCAAGCTCTTTCGTGAAGAACCTTGTCAAAAATTCATTGAGCGTGAAATCTTTATAAAGAGTTGGTTTCTCTGCTGAGGTTAGTTCTGGTAAAGGTCCAAAAAGCTTCTCCCTGTTACCTGGGTTGAAGAAAACAGCAATCGAAACTCGCGGCTCGTTAGAAGGATTGGCTAGTACCCGATGATCAACACTCTTATACTCCTCATTAGAAATTATCTGAAACACAAAATGATGGTTGTGAGAAATCCAAATTATAAAGAAAGTAAAATGCTTAGCATTATGAAAAGAAATGACATGATACAGTTACAATATTCTTTAAATAACTCATAAAATCAGAGAAAAGTATAGAAAATTAGTGAGCAAATATTATTAATGATTTGATTTAGTTGAATATCAGTACATGCAACGTACCCTATTTATACATATAATTCAATATGAAAACAAGGGCATTGTACTTCTTAAGATATTTTTATGATTATAAAATCTTTACTAATTTCCATGATGTATTTTGAAAAGAAATAAAAATAAAATGAAGAGAAGAGACAGAAAATATAACTGACCTGTAGAAAATCTCCAATGTTGATAACCAAAGCTCCATCAAGAGGCTTTACATTAATCCAACCATGTTGGGTCCTAACCTGTAAGCCACCTATATGATCCTGCAATAATACCGTAAATGCCCCTGGATCAGTATGGGAATTGAGTCCAACAGTAAGATCAGGCTGAGGGCAAAATGGGTAATAGTGGCCAGTCATCCCCCTCCCTTGTGATAAACCCATATCAATGAGCCTTTCTTCACCTAATCCCAATCCTTCACTCAACAAGCCCAGCAAAATATCTCCCACACGCTTCACTTCTTTATCCCACTGTTTTACCTCCTTTCTGCACACCTCCGGAATCTCATTCTCATCGGCTGCAATCGGTCCCATCTTTATCTGCGAAATTCCATTAAATAATTACTAACATTTGTCATTCAAAAAGATGTATCTGTCGAGCACATTAGTTTCGTTGATTGATCCAATTGAGGATTTCAACTTTTAGACAAATTGTTTGTACCAGCAACTTTAGAAACTAAATTGATGATTCTCTTAAAAAGTAAATTCTACTTCTGCACAAATTAATCAATCAAAAGCACCTATTTAGTGTGTGAGTGAGTAACACATGATCAAAGGCTTCATAATGCATATAGAGAAAAACAAGAAAAGCATCTTGAGCTTAAGAACTTGAAAGAGTGATAAACTTTCAAGATGTATGTAATCAAAGCAACAATTAACAAACAGATTTAACTAACATAAACTAATTCTTACATGAACGTTATTTTATTAAAAAAAAATAATTTACACTTTAACGTGAAGATATTAAAAATTTATAACAAAACATTATACTATAGATATAACATTAAACACATTGTCTTCGTGAGGTTAACTCAGTTGGTAGGAACAATGAATAATATAGGCAAGGTATATTGTTCAAACCCCGACCACACCAAAAAATCACACTAGAAAGAACGGAAAGAAGAAATATTATAGCAATAAACTCATGGTTAGTGGCAATAAACACATGATTTTGTCCTAATTAACCTGGAGCGTGTCGCGCCAGCTGGCAGCTTTAGAATTAAAAAGATCAACGTTGGATATATATGAAACACCCGTTTCCATTTCCCTACGGTACACCTTTTCCTTGTCCTCCGCAGGCTGTTCATGAAACGCCTTTATAGCACCAATAACACTTCGTAGCAAATCCGGTGCCACACCGTGGTTGATCACTCTAAAGAATCCAAACGTGCTCGCTGCCGAACGAATCTGTTCCACGACAGTGGAGCGGGAATGGTGGACAGCGGAGAGGTCGATGGTGGGGATTTCCGGTTGGGGGAAATCTGATCGTGGAGTGAGGTCAGATAGAGTTTCTGGTGGATGGATAAAGAATGATGGGATGGTTTTGATTCCGGAGTCTATTAGGCCTTTTACGCCTGATTTGGTTTCGTCGAATTCTTTCACTGCTTTAACACGATCATAAGGTGGTGGTGATGGGATGGTGGTTGGTGATGATGACATTGTTAGGAATTGAATGGAAATAAAACGAGGAATGAATGAAGGAATGGAAATAAATAGATTGTTGATTTTGATTTTTCAAACAAGCCATTGCATGTTTTCTGAATAGTCAAATGAGACTTAGCTAACACGATAAGATTCAACTATTTTGGTTTTTGACTAAACATATGCAATGCAAGAGTTTAATGTCGTCGAGTGTTTCATAACCACTCAATCAAAAATTGGACATGCATGCATCTTTTGACTGAGTTATTGCAAGTAGGGTGTGACTTTCTCTAAGGAAAAGGGGAATTAATAAAAATCTCATGCATTCACCTCTATTTCTTTCTATTTATCTTTTTTTCTTTCTTTCTTTCTTCTAAACAAAATAAATGAAGGATAATAACGACATGAGCCCATTCAATAACTCACATATAACAGACAAAGAGTAGAACAACTAATCATCGTTAGTACACGGATGACTCTTACCGTAAACTTGTTAAATTAATTTTAACCATGAAATTGTTATCAACGATTAAATGTCAATTTAACTTGAGTAAGAAAGTATAAAGAAAGAAATTTATGGTAACAAATAGTTCATGAAGTCAAATTAGTTACCGTTAGCTGCAACATTCAATGAAGAAAATACCGTTAGCACGAGACCAATCAAATTTGACTCTATGCTAACGGTATTTCTATATAAAAATGTATTTGGTACACAACTACTGCGTTGAGTACAGCCATTTCAAGTCTCCATGCTCTAAAAAGATAAATATGTTGGTATTTTTTTTAAAGACTTTTATATGTGTTTAGTCCCTGCAAATAAGGGTCATTTAAAATTTGGTCTATGAATTCGTTAATCCTAGCATTTTGCCACTTCAAAATTTAATCATTTAAAATTTCGTCCCTCAGCCCAATTAATCACTGCCACGTCACTGATTAGCTGACGTGGCAGTATGACTCACCAAAATATGGTTTGAAAGGACAAAAATACCCTTGAATTTGCTCATGTATATGTCTCAAGGGTATTTTTGTCCTTTCAAACCATATTTTGGTGAGTCATACCTGCTTGTCTAAAACTATTGTAGGCAACAATTGTACGATTGTGATTGGAGACATATACATGAGCAAATTCATTGAGTTCAGCTTCTCCCTGGTAGGTTGAAATGGATGAAACATTATAAGAAGCAGTTCTTTGCCATATGTAACAAAGATTATGCAATTTTTTCGTACTAAGAATCCAAAAAATTATGGGGAGGAAGGCACCTCAAGTTATGGTCAATTTCGATAGCTTGGAAGTAACACAAAAATAACCAATATTTACGGTGACGGAACTGGGTGGAGATGGGTTTTCCAGTGATCGGAGTTAAGAGGTTGACGACTGTGGAATGGTTTTACAGTGACATACAATCACGGAGGGAGGGAGGGAGGGAGGGGGAGAGAGAGAGAGAGAGAGAGAGAGAGAGAGTGAGAGAGAGAGAGAGAGAGAATGAAAAGTATGTATTTTAGAGAGAGTGGATTCATGAACTTTTGTTCCTGTTATTATTTCATTTTGTTCCTAGTGGTGATGATTTTTGATGATTTTAGAGAGAATGGAAAGTATGATTTTTGTTCCTGCATTCATTTTGTCCCGTATCTTGCTCCTCGTCCAAACAATAGCTCCTGAGTTCATTTGTGATTTTTGCTACAATTATGTATTGTTTAGGTTTGGAATTGAATGAAGAATTGGTGAAGAAGAGGGTGGATTGGTAGTACATGAACTCATGGCAATTTCGTAGTTTCCTGCTTGTCTGATAGTCCCAGGGGTATTTTTGTCCTTTCAAACCATATTTTGTTGAGTCAGACTGCCACGTCAGCTAATCAGTGACGTGGCAATGATTAATTGGACTGAGGGACGAAATTTTAAATGATTAAATTTTGCAATGGCAAAATGCCAAGATTAACAAATTCAGGGACCAAATTTTAAACGACCTCTATTTGCAGGGACTAAACACATATAAAAGCCTTTTTTAAATGGTAAATGTTAGTTGTTAGATTGATATATACTCATTCATCTGAGTTCGAACTCAGAACCTTCAACTCCTTATCTCTTAGTTCAAACTGGTTACCTAACCTTCGATAAATAAGCGTGGTTAACAACGAAACTACAATTTGCATAAATCATCGAATATCTTCAAACAAACATGATAGTTTCTTTTCCGGCTCTTCAACTTTCTTGCACACCCTATTCAGATTATAAAATCCGAAAAAAAGTTAAGGGTTTCAGAGGGTATTTTATGCTTTTCAGATTATATAATTTGAAATCCATAGGACGTGCAAAAAAATAAGTAGGGTGAGAAAAAAATGGTCATTAAGCATTTGTGTTTTGTTATGAATTTTGGTCAAAGACCCACAATTTTCATTGTCTAAGGCAAAAATACATATAGGTTCAACCCAATGGCTTTGGATTCTCACTACCTTGTAACATCCAGATCCTTACCGTTTTGTAACGCCTCAATGTCTAGTAATGATCACCAAAGTCAAACATTGATGAGTGCAATCAGTAAACTCTCCATCACCCCAACAACTCATTATCAATGCTTATAAAATGCCTTTTTCACCGCAAATGGGAAGTACACAATTTCTATTCACTTAATTTATAACACTCTTTGATCTCTTATCTAATTTTCGTTGCTAGTTTTATTTTTCCAAGTTACGAAACATATTAATCTATAAAATTAGTAAATATGATTTTTTTTTTTGTGACAAAAGGGAAATAAGAAAAAAAGGAAAGAAAACAAAATGAAGAAGAGACCCTAACTAGAGTTGAACGAACTCAACGTCCATGTCATCCACTAAGAGAACATATGATATGTCAGGGGGGTTTTATGGAAGACAACAAAATCATTGTCACTTAGAGCATCCTTCTTAGCTAGAAAGTCAGCTGCAACATTACCCTCACGCAAAGTGTGTTGCAAATTAACTACTCAATCTCTAAGTTGCTTGATAGTCCATATCAAATTTCCATATTTGTGAAACACATTCAAACATTTCCGAACAAGGTCAACCGCGGTACTTGAGTCTGAGAGACACAACACTTACTTATAGGTAGAGTCCCAACACATTTTCAAACTATGATACAAGCCCACAAGATCTCAACGTGCAGAAAGCAGGGTCTACTAATGTTGTCGAGAAACCCATGCAGAAAAGGCCTTGTATTATTGCAAATAAGACCGCTAAAACCACCCAAATTAGATTCAAAGAACACACTACCATCTACATTAAGAGCCACTGAGTCAAAGTTAGGTCGAATCCAAGTGACAACTCGCACAACCAGTTGAATATGATGGGGATTAGCATAAGCAAATGCTTTAAGAACATAATGCAAAAGGGAGAACACTTGAACACCAATTTCCTGAATATAATGCTTGATATTTTCAAAAATACATTTGTTGGGAGAGCACCAAATCTTCGAACGAATAATGGGACCAATCAAACCTAAATTAGTACCGAAGTCTTTCAACCAAGTGCATAAGTTATCATGATTAGGAGGGACAATCGACTAGTGGAGGCAGAAGGATCACACACCCTTTGATCGAGGGCAAAGAAACAAGACATGAAACATATCCTCGTCTCAGTGTTACATAAGTATGATGATTTAGTTAAACGTAAGAATATGTTTACAATTTATATGGAAATACAAAAACACTCGTGAACTTATAATATAAATTGTCATTTCAATTTCAATATGTATATTCCAGAACATGATGGATGAGTAGATACATTAACAAATAAATGAATGATGAAACTATAATCAAATTGAGATACTGTGTAAATTATGTATGTGAACATATATTCTGTAAATCAAACTTTTGTATAGATAATAACTTGTGCCTTTTGTTTTGTCGACATAGAGCATCCTAATTATCAACCGAATTAGGATGAAGTAATTCTTTTTGTATGTTCCTTTTTGAGCACTTCAAACAAGCTTCCATCATAAACACCTCGGATTGTTTCTTTCTGAAGTAAGCCATTCTTGTCTTTGGCAAGTTTGTAAAGAATTTTCCATTCAACAAAGCTACCAACCCTGCATATACAAGCATTATCAAATGGTTACAACATAGGAGTATTAATTAATGACTATTATTTTTATTAATAGGGAAAATAAATTTAATTATTACTATAAGAAATGTTATTCCATGCATCGTATATAGAAATCAACAACTAACCTTCCTTTGACATCTTTAGGCTCCCTGTTTGTCTTTATCAACTCATTTAGCTCATCATATGTTAAAGCATTTGGATGTGTATGCGCATGTTTGACGAAAATTTCTTCAAATTTCGATGCAACAAACCTTAAAAAATAATTTTTATAGGAAATGTTAAGAAGAACAACTCAAATTTTTTAATAACTAGATTAGTAATATATTAAAGAATTTTTTTTATAGGAGATTGTATTTTTATATATAACAACCTTCCTTCAGAATCATATGCTCCAGTGTCACTCCCATGTTTGCCTCGTTGGATATTCTTAACTTCAATTGGAAAAAGTGGAGATGGGAACTTTCCCTACAAAACAAGAACCGTATAAATGATAGCATAAGCACTTACAATGTTATTAAAAGCTCTTGTCATTTTTATGAGATTGCTAGCAATTATCCTATATGTTCAGTGAGAGTTGGTTTAAAAATTAAAATTATTTTTTTTATTCAGAATCTGCATTTCACTAGTCAAGTTTTTACTCCCTCCGTCTCACAATTATTGTCTATTTAACATTTTTTTTCTTTTTCTCAAAATAATTGTCACTTTACAATACAAATCCAGCATTTATTATTTTTTTCCACTATTATACTTTTATTTATTGAATTACATCCAACTTAACGACTCTACTAACTACAATTAATAAGAATGTTTTAGTAAATGCTACTAATTTTACCATTGAAATCAACACAATTAATCATTTCTTTAATAATCGTGCACAAATCTTAAACGACTAATATTGTGAGACAGATGGAGTATTAGTTAAGGAACATTAATGTTATACGACCTCATGGACAAAAGTAATGTTCGTTTAAAAGAGGTTGCTCAATAGTCTTTTTACTTATAAATTTAATGAATCTTTTTTAATGAAAAATAATTAACTGTTTGTAGATCTAAAACTCCTAGAGCTTTAGTAACCTTGGTCTTGGGACGACTCTCTTTTAAAATACGGAATTTTTAAGGGGTGCAAACAGCTCAAAAGAGTTGGACCTCCAAAATTTTAGAGCCCAAAATATTATTATTTTTTAAATATCTATTGTATGTAAAATATTGAGGTCATACTAACTTGTGCCTTTAGAGCACATGTTAAGCAACCAAAAGTAGAATTTTTCTTTAAACTTTTGTACATTCAATTAATTAAAACTAAAAAAGATTAAATTCAAATGCATTAATTACAATAAAATATTTACAAAGATTTTATCATTTTTATGACATTGCTAGCAATTATTCTATGTGTTCAGTGAGAGTTGGTTTAAAAATTATAATTATAATTTTCATTCAGACTCTATTTTTTAAGTCAAACTTTTATTAGTTAAGGGACATTAATGTTATACAACCTTATGGACAAAAGTAATTTTAGTTTTAAAAGAGGTTTGCTCGATAGTTTTTTTTTTTTTTAAGGAAAATATGGTGGATTCTAGGGTGAGGGTCTAATTAAGTCCTTCACTGGTGGACCACGAAAAAAATACCATTAGATTAAATAAATGGTTGAGATTTATTTAAATTAAAAGTGAGAACGTATGCAACTACCCACATTCAATCCTATCCTGAAATGGTTTCACCCTATGGTTCAGATTTTTTTGGTTGAACAGAGTGAATTGTTTTTAAATCAATCAATAAGCACTTTAACCCTGTTAATTGTTAGTAACATTATCTTCAAAATGGATAATAATTCACATATAAGGAAACTTTGTTGTTCTTATTATATGTATTCTAACTCCTTGGACATAGATTGCCGAGGCTTGGGGTTTCATACTCTCATATATATGAGTGTTTTGGTTTTTTTCTTAATTCCCTTTCAATGGATAATAATTTTAAACCAGCAGAGAAATTGAGTCAAAATATGAAAATAACACATGTAATTGGCTTCGTCAATGTAAAAGAGGGCTTTTATGATGGATTTCTTTTCAACGCAATAACATTTTTTGGCTTTGTCGCCATTGTTGGCTATGAAGTATTTGAGAGAGAAAGAAGAAGATTTTATTTGGTGTAAAGGCTCTATCTTAAGATCTAATTTAATATTTAATCCAACGGTTTTTAGTAATGGTCCACCGATAAGGGATTTAATTTGACCCTCACCCTAAAATCCACCGAAAAATATATTTATAATTCTATTTTTTTTTTTTTAATAATAACTCTTAGAGTTTTAGTAACCTTACTCTTAAACCGACTCTGTGTTTTTTTTGTTTTTTTTAAATATGGAGTTTTCCACATACTCGGTGGTCCTATATCTTCTTATTTTCCGTCAAAAAAAGATATGGGACAAATTATAAGATATAATCTTGTAGCAGATATTTATTTGTCATCATCAACAATATCAAGATATCCTCATTCGTGGCATTTGCACTTCCTTTCACTTCACCGCTCAAATATCTTTTTTAGTCATCGAATCAATCTTTTTTTGTTTGAAACTGAAGTTTTTGGTTGATACATCGAATCAATCTTTATTCGATAGCCATGCACTCTATCAAGTAAAACTTTTTTTAATTATATTGAATACTGATATATTTGATCTATTATATAGGGTTAAAGACTAGATATATTAATTATTCGATAAACCTAAAAAATGAATATTTATTTATAATAGTGATCAGAGATCTACGTACTATATGCTGAGTTAGAAATTAGAATGATAAAAAGGAATAAATTATTAAAAAAATATTATTTTTAAAACAACTTTTTCTACAAATTAAAGTTTCATATTAATTGTCTATAAGTTACAATTCAACTGAAAAAATGTCGAAATTGTTAGCTCAAACGTCGTAATCTAGGTTCAAAACCTAACTCATTTATTTATTTATGTGTGTAAGTTTTCAATCACTATTATACTCTTGTTTATTAAAAAAAAAAGTTTTACATTAATTCGAAAACATTTTGAAGTACACCTATACTATACCAATTAAAGAAAAAAAATGATGTTAAAGAACAAAGTAAGAAATTTATTTGCACTGAGAAGAAAATTATAGGATGTTATTTACTTACAGGTCGAGTTGCCTGACTGAGGGCCACATTGATGAAGACAGCAGCTGCTGTAGATAACAACACCCCACTCCCAATTTCACGCATTGCTGTTGTTAATTCATTAAGCAAAATTGTTAATACCACTATCAAATTCTTTTTTTCTCCTTACAAAATTTAAGTGCTATTTCAATGCATCAATGTTTTCAAGAGTTCTTAACATGTGAATTGTTATGGAGTATATATAATAATGTTAAATAAAACTGTTTTGATTTTAAATTTTATAAAAAAATTGTGATAAGTTAGTGAATGACACAATAAACTATTTAGCTGAAAATTGATTTGGTCATGAAAAAGTAATTAAAAGCCTTTATGTAAAAAAAAAATTACCTTGGAAAGTTTCCCATGGATAAATAACACCATCATGATTCAAATCAAAGAAAGCAGCATGTTTCTGAAGAACATTTTCATGATCTGGAATGGGTTTCTTCTCCTCAATACCACCAACAAATCCTACATATGAATTGAAATTTAAATAAACATCAATACATGAAAGAATTAACAAAACAAAAATAGAAGACAAATTTTGTAACATAATACCTTCCTCTAGTTTTTTGTTATCATATGATACAGGAGAAGAAGATGCCATATTAGTGTAGAAAACGCTTAAGCAACCAGGAATGAATTCTAGAAAAAAGTGTTTTTTAGTATTTTGTAAAATTAACTTATAAGTGTTGCTTTTTGGTTTAGTGTATGTTTGTGTGTATATATAGCCTATAGGTGATGGAAAGCGTAGCGTGATGGATAATGTCACATTATTTGTTATGGTTCATCTTATCTTGCTGTTTTGATTCTGTTACATTACAGATAATAAATATAATGTCACAATTATAACGAATATACGTAAGACACTAACTAAGCACATGTTTGCTTTTGTTTGTTTCTGCTGAAAGTTACAATATTTGGTACAAAAACAATTCATGAACTAAACTTTAAAGGGCAGTAATGAATTCTTAAGGTTTTGCCAAAAATATTTTGTGTTGTTAATTAGTAGTACTATGTTGCCAAAGGGTACACTCTTTTTTTTTTTCTTCTTTCTGGTAGAAACAAAGCACTCTTCAACTATACAACCTAATTTTGATTCTTAAAAAAAAAAAAAAAAACCTAATTTTGTTGGTTTTGCTTTGTTATGAATCAAACAAGTAGTGCATAATGGACAACTGATAAAGTTATTTTATGGGATTGTAATCGACCACCTAAACACATGTGATGATGTGAAACTATATTCGATTTTTTCCCAATAAACTCGAGTCTATAATTTGGTCATAGAAAATGATGTTTTAAAAATCGGATTGAAAATCAAAATTGATTAGACTCTAAGTTATGGATCAATTTATTCGATCAATTCAATCAACAAATTGGCCAATTTCTAGTTCAATCGGTTAAAAGGACGATTAAGTCTAATATTTAATAAAACATCGATAAAGAAATGAAGTTTTCTTTTTTTTCATAAAGATAAAGATATGATAATCTCAAATCATGTGACAATCTCCTAAAAATATAAAGATAAAATATTTTTTAAATGTGTTTGAATCAGTTAGCACCCAACCAACTTAGTGCTTAATTGTTACAAAAAAGTATAGAATATCATGTTACATGTGATATACTATGGAAAAATATTTATAAGTTAGAGACAGCTCTTACCTTATAAGTTGGGTTTGTAAGGCACAATGAGTTAGGTTAAATTCTAATTTTAAGATGACATCAAATCCTTATTTAATATTTGTTGGGTTGCATGGTATTATCCCATGAGTGTCATGCTTCATGTGTCAAATCTTGAGTGCGAGAGGATGCGCTATAGTCTCTTAACTTTGATAGCACAACACAAATGCACGGTTTGTGTCAATTTCATCAATATGGACCACCATTGCATTTGTTTCTCTAGAAATAACATGACATAGATTACAAATTCATTGGCATGTAAAATGTTAACAAACTTTGATTGACCATATGCTTTACACAAAAACTAGGGAATGGAATTTGTATGCTTCATCCTACATACAATAGTTGTTGAGTACTTGCAGGGAGAGGGAGAGATGGGGAAGGGGGGTCATCATATATGATAGGGGATGAATTGACATGAATCTCATTTTGAAAATTCACCAACATTCAACAGCCCTTCAAATTGTTTAAAGTAAGCATATCCTCTGAGAATGAAATTTGAAGCAATTCCTATCCAATTCAAGATCTCGACCCACAAGTTTGCAGCCAGTGGACAGTCGAAAAAAAAGATGGTTTATGTTTTCCGATTTTCCACAATCGAGCGCACAATGAGCTTTATCCAAACTGAGCACATTTCTTCTGATAAGATTGTTTTTCGTTGGCAACTTGTTTTGCATAATTCTCCGACCAAAACAGAAATTTTCAAAGGAATTATAGGGTTCCAAATTTTTTGATGAGCCAGTGTTACCAATTTCTCAAGAGAAAGTTCTAGTCAATTTTTTGTAAGCATCTCTCACCGAGCACTCTCCACCACACCTATCACTCCAAATCTCTTTCCACCAAAGTGATTTGCAAATCCCCCTTCTGCTCTCAACTCCCAGATTGTCCCCATATCTGCTTTGTAAAACTCCCACCCATAACCCAGTCTTCATTCTCCACAACCACTTACCAAGCAATGCTAATTTAAACCCTTTAATGTTCCTGATACCTAAACCTCCCTCCTCTCTACTTCTACAAACTGAGGAACAAGTTTAAGTCTATTTAGATTTATCATCTTTGGTACTGTTACTTGCAAATCCATTTCAAAGTCCATACTCACTAGAATGAATAGATCTATGGAATTTGTGAATAAACAAAAATAGACTCTTGTTTTTGAATTTTGTCGAACAATGTGGTCCTTCCATAGTTTAACCTATTCATAAATTTCAATGTGTAAATGTTAGACCTCTACAATTTTAAAAGACGAATTGGTGACTCATTAACAAAGATTGAAAACAGTGTTCGGATCACAGGAGCACTGCTCCAATTTCATCATGGTATCAGAGCCTGTCGATTTCAAGGGCCACCTACTGATTCACGCATCAAGCCCAAAGAGTGTTGCTGGGCGTGACGGCCGATTCACGCACCAAAGCCCAAAGAGTGCTGTTGGGCGTGCCGATTCTCGCACCAAAGTTCAAAGAGTGCTAGGCGTGACGGAGGTGTATTGGGAAAAACCCATATCCCACATCGGATAGATAAGACTCTTGGTAAGAGTTTATATAGAGGAGGCAATCCTAACCTTATGAACATAAAATGTAACTAATAGAACTCAAACATCAATCCTTAAGATCCACACTCACACAACATACCCATAGGAATATCACAATCTCTATGAATGAAATTATCTTTATTACAGGATGATAAAATAACTTCAGACACAAATAAAAATTCAATTAGACACATGAATCCTAATTTCACAATGCGAATAGACGATATTTATTTATTCTTTTTCTTTTCCGAGTGCTCCTTTTCCATACGTTCAAATAGGCTCCCATCATAAACAGCACGAATGGTTTCTTTGTGAAGTAAGCCATCCTTATCTTTGCAAAGAACGTGCAAGATCTTCCATTCTGAGTAGCTAGCAAGCCTGAAAATCAAATCGCGACAATTTAGTATACATCAAGTGTTGTGTATTCAGACATAATAGATACAAAATTCGATAAATATAGTATATATACAGGTGTATCAAATATGGAAAAGTGTTTTTTCCTCGTCTGGATGAGTAAATCCGGACGAGAACAGATTTTAAAAATCATAAGAATGAAACAATGTCGTCTATCATTGGATCATGAATATATACTAGAAAACATGGAACGTGCAACCAAAAATAAAATAAATGATGCATATCTAATTATTTCGTTACTTTAGATTATTTCATATTTTCTCTTTTTCAATCCTTCGTATCAATATATCATGGTAACAAAAAAAAAAACTGTCATCACTAATTTTTTGGTTTATGAAAAACACTTACCATCCTTTGTAATCCTTAGGCTCTCTATTGGCCTTGAGCAGCCCCATCAATTCATCAGAAGTTAAAGCATTTGGGTGTTTTTGTGCATGCTTGCTGAAAATTTCTTCAAATATTGAAGGAACAAACCTAAGATTCACAATCTAATAATGTAAGCAACATATTGAGTATGTATCAACCTTAGAATGACTATAATTAGATGATGGTATACATTAGTTAAAACTATTTACCTTCCTTCGTTATCATAGACACCAGAGTCACTTCCATGTTTTGCTTTGGTTATGTTTTTAATTTCTACTGGTAGAAATATAGATGGAAACTTTCCCTACACCAACATAAAATATAAATTACAGTCCAACAGCAGAAGCAAGTTTTGTTATGGAAAAAGTGCATCAACTATATTTCAAGAACATAATAAAAATATTGTCCCTCCGGTCTCAAATATAAGAAAAGATTCAAATTTTAAGTTCATTGAGTAGTTAATATATCTGGTCTACATTGTAAAGCATATATATTAATTATTCAATAAACCTAAAAAATGAATCTTTTCTTATATTTGAGACCGGAGAGAGTAGTATCTTATTTTTAAATAACTAGCAAGCGTTAGTTCAGTCATATTTTTAAATTTCAACAAATATTTAAAATGTAAATAAAGTGTATATGATTAATTTCAACAAAGATAGAAAAATTGCAATTATAAAATCATAATAATTTCAATGAAATAAATTTTAATTTATACTGAACAAAAAATCCACATAATTATATTAAGAGACTAAGTAAAATGATTAATTTTCTCTGGAAATAAAGTATGTTAGTTAGTATGAAGAAATAGATTACAGCAATTAGTATAAAGTACAAGCAAGACTGGTGATCATAATTTATTTTTTCCTCTTATGATTGTAAATATACTTAACTACGATTTTTTTTAAAAGGTAAACTATATGAGGTTGATAAAAATAATTTCCTTTGTTGTCAAAATCAAAGTATAAATTTAATTCATATAAACTGATTATTTCGAAATATTTTTAAAGTCATTCATTTAATTGATTGTGGAAAAAAAGAAGTTTTACAACAAATCACAAAATCACAATCAATACAAGGAATTTTGTAAAAAAATTATATAAGTTTTTTTTTTTTGAGAGAGAAATTATATAAGTTTTAGTGAGTCCTCGAACGGGATACAAAGTTTTTTTTACAAAAATATGATACAAACTGAAATCATAAATAAATAAAATGAGAATTTTTACCTGCAATAGTATTTTTTTAACTAAATTATTCATCTAAATTTTTTTGTGTGGAATTTTCAAGTCTTAGTCTTGACCGCAAATTGTTGTCTAAATGAATTTTCCAAATCATGACCTCTTATGTCCTTTTTGAGGAAATGACCTCTTATGGTGTGTTCCTCTCAAAAATAAAAAATCTCATATGGTGTGTTACACGTTTTGGTTTTATGTGCCGATTGCTTATCAACACTTTAATTATTGCTGTGAAAAGAGGATGACTAATGGATACTAAACTTTTTGTGAACCAAAAAATTGATAAATTTTGAGTTTAATTCCTACTTAAATTTGTTCCCATTAAAAGCATGATATTTTAAATTTTTTAAAAATAAAAATGAATATATATCCGTTTCATATATGTTCCTTATGGTGGATGAAGGCAACACATGTTTATTTTGCTTAAGGTTATCACTAGGGGTGGGAACAGGCCAGGCCGTTCGACAGGGGCCTACGGCCTAACCTATTTAAAGCCTAGCTCGGTCCAGCTCGTTTAATAAAAAGGTCAGGCTCAAGCTTTTCATAGAGCTTATTTACTTAAATAGGCTAGGCTAAGGCTTACAAAAAAGCCTATTAAGCCTATCGGGTCGGCCTATTAAGCTTTTTATATATAATATATCTTTCATTATTGATAATGTTGATGCTCTTTTTATAAACTCAAGCTTTCATATGATTTGGTTATTTAGTAGCAAGTATATTGGTGTGATTAGTCCTTCGTAAGTATTTGTCATTTAGTATAAGTCATATTTGTGTGCTTTAGGCTTTCATAAGTTTTGACCTATTTAGTGGTAGGCTTATAGATGTTGTTAGGCCTTAGTGTAAAATAGGCTTTTAAATAGGCTTTTAGGCTTCATCAGGCCTTTAAAAAGGTCAGGCCAGACCTTGAAAATAAACCTATGATAGGTAATAGGTTAGGCTCAGGCCTATAATTTTTGAAGTAGGTCAAGCTTAGACCTTACAAAGCCCGACCCGGCCTAGCCCATTTCCACCCCTAGTTATCACATATGGTGGTCGGGCTTGCTTGCTTGTTTGAACATCGGCTAATTTTACCTAAATGTGTTTGGTTTTTGGCTTGGCTTTGTTGTAAACTTTTGTGAACTTTTAAGAGGTTTCTTCTTTGGTGTTAATATAATCTATTTTTCTTGTTAAAAAAATATATATCCGTTCTATTTATTTACATCTAATTTGACTTACTTTTTTTAATAGTTTTGACTTATTTTGTACTACTTGTTTTAAAAGGAAAACAAAAATTATTTTTTCCCTTCAAAAAAATATTGCAGGCAGATGAATCAAATCCTAATGTTCAACTTTGTTTTTGGTAGAGTCCTAATGGTTAACTTTAAAGTAAGGTAAATTAAATCATATTTCACCTGCTGCAGATCCTCCTATTTAATGACATGGCTCTTTTTCTCAATTTGCACATGCTTCAGCTTTACTATGGTCTACCCAATTTTTTTTGTCCTCATATCAATTATTATTGCACCAAAAGCATAAAGATAAAAAGATAAACCCCTCAGGAATCTGATTCCTATTCCACTTCACACTTCCTCTTTTTTTATACGTATTCGTTTGTTCAATGGGATCGGACTTTAATTTCTTGTACTCTTCCTCCTCAACATGAAGCTTTTGTTTAAAAATTTCTTAATAATAGTTATCTTAAGGCCTAATAGTTTTTTCTCCTAACATAACTGCATTAGCATGAAATAAAATCCCAAAACATATGGATATAAATAAGTTCGGACTATTTATTTATCAACCATGTGTTGTATATTTGTAAAAAAGGAATAGAGAAATACCGGGCGAGTTTTCTGGCTAAGACCAAAATTTATGAATATAGCTGCAAAACTTGACAATATAATTCCACAACCTATTGCTCGAAATCCTGCAATCAAGGGTAACCATGAGATTTATTTATTTATTTTGGTAAATCCATATATATTTCTCTACAAAACTATAGTTTTTTTTAACTACTCATAAAAAAACGGTTAAGATGGAATTTATTTTTATTTTTATATATGGATGAGAAGTTATTTTTAGCATACAACGAGAAGAATAAAAAAAATAAAAAATATTACCTTGAAATGTTTCCCATGGGTAGACGATGCCATCATGATTCCTGTCGAAGAATGCAACGTGTTTTTGTAGAACATTTTGATCATGTTCTATTTGTTTCTCTGCATAATTTATATGTGCAAATTAACATGTGAAAAAAAAAAAGTATATGAATAGAAAATGAAGAAATAAATAAAAAGGAAACACAAAAAGGTTAAGATTTTCAGATACCTCCATTGTTGTTTTCGGTAGAAGATGAGGTTGCCATAGATATTTGATGCAGAGAGAGAAAGAAAAGAAATATTTGAATGCTGGGGAATGGAGAGGAAACAAAATAAGAGGGAGAGAAACTTGATATTAATTGTTATGATTATGATATTGATTATGATTATATATAGAGATGGAAAAGTTAATTATGATAATGATGATTATGATGGTGGTGTGAACCTGGGAATTGGTTTGAAATCTGTTATGTATGATTCCCAATACTTGCGTTTCATTATTTCCACCAGATTCTTTCTTTATTAGAAAGCATTAATCAGTTTCTCTTAAAGGCATGGGAAAACTAATTTCTTTTTCTTATTTTTTTACCAGCGAAGAGACGGGCACGTTTTTCGCTCTTTTTATCGCGCTAACGTTTGAAAATTATTAACGGTGTTTTCTGTATGAAATTTTAATTTGGATTAAAACTAAAAATATAAATGTTTGTTGCTTTAAAGTTGTAACAAACCAAACTAATCATGATTATTTATTTCAATGACGCCAACAATATAATCTAAATTCTTTTTTTTAATTACACCAACAACGATCTTTATCATAGAAAAATTGTTTAAGTCTTTAAGGGTATAATTGGGATAATGAAAAAGTAAGTATAAATATATTCATCTAGTTTGTTGCGTTTTTTAAATGATAAAGGAAAAAAATATAGACATAAATATTTATATCGTGTTTGTTAAATTTGTTTTAATATTTAAATTTATTCTTATCTATTTGTTACATGTGTTATTTGCATTGAAAATTAAAGGTATTTTTAGAAAGCAAAAAGTCAGCCCAAAAGTTCTGAAAGAGGTAATTATCTTTTTTTTTTTTTTGAGGAAAAAAAAAATCACTCAAACTCGAAATTACTATCAAACTATTGTTGCGTAAACAATTTGAATCATAATCACTTATAAACCAACAAAGTCAAATAATCCATAAAATTAATCGACTTTGATTATTTGTAACATGAAAGAAAAAGAAAAAAAAAACTTACATGTTAATTCTGAATTCTAAGGCAGAGGGCTGAGAGAGGTTGAGAAAAACTAAACAATGTGGAAACGAACTATGAACTGTGAGAACCCTACTTATTAATATTTAATATAGTGCTTTGTCAACAAAAAAAAAATTAATACAGTGCTAACAAAAAAATTTCTAAAATATTTTGAGTCCTAATCTTTTTTTAGAGGATCTAATTCCAATCTTTAACATTATTTTTTGCTCACGTTTGTTACTAATATGTTTTTGCAGAGGATTTAAAGTTCAATCGTTAACATTATTTTTTGCTCACGTTTGTTACTAATCTTTTTTTTAGAGGATTTAAAGTTCAATCTTTAACATTATTTTTTGCTCACGTTTGTTACATTTGTTTTAATATTTAAATTTACTCTTATATATTTGTTACATGTGTTATTTGTATTGAAAATTAAGGATATTTTAGAAAATAAAAATTCAGCCCAAAAGTGTTGAAACAGGTAGTTTTCTCTTATATAGTATAGAATAGTATAGATATAGTATAGATTTATAAAATTTAATACTTTCTTTTTTTGTCATAAAAAAAGTATCAATATTTGCAAAAAAGAAAACATTAACTTTTCCATTGTTTAAGAGAACAAAGAAAGCATTAATCCGTTTCTCTTAAAGGCATGGGAAAATTAATCCATTTTTTGGTACAAAAAAATTACTCATTTCTTTTTTTGAATAAGAAATGATTAATTTCTTTTTTTAAAAAATTAATCATTTCTATTTAATTATTTGCAGATTATTGCAACCAAAAAGTATATCTACATATTAGTATTATTTTGTAATTTAATTTAATCATTTTCTTTTAAAAACATTGAAAAAAATTTTGCCATAAAAAACATTACTTTTGTAAAATTTAAAAAAGAAATCATTAAGTTTTCATCCTTTAAGATATATAAGTTAATTGTTTTCCAAATGATAATACCATTCAAGTTAAATATCAAAATGTGTGGGTTCCGCTCCGTGATGTATACTTTCTATACTAGTAAGTTATGGTGCGCTTATTTTTAACTTACCTGATTGTTAATTTTTGGTCTAACTTAACTAAATTATTTTAATAAGATTAAAATAGATTTTGAAGTAATGATTGATGAATGTTTATACGATAGGTCATAGCAATTGCATGAACTATTTGACACATTTGATTTTATATCATCTAAAAGTTGTGAGTTCCGCTTTTAAAAATGTTTATGTGTGTCAATCGCCAACCAAGGTGAAAAGACTTGTGACTTATTTGAACCATATACATGTAAAATTTATATAGATCATACGAATATGTTGTGGTGGTAAATAATTAACTAAGAATTACAATAGTTCGATCTGAAATGGTTCAATTATAACTCTACGACTCTTTCTAAAATTTTCTTTAATTATAATTATTCTCTATCCACGAAAGATTCCAATTTAAGTAATCATAAACTCAACATTAATCATTAACTCTTTGTTGCTGTTATTACTATTTGCATGTAGATCTCATACAGTTTTTTTGATTTTGTTTTTAATATAAAACAAATATGAATAAACAATGTTTAGGTTCGTTGTTTTTTAGGGTTACGATGTTTGGACGTTCAAAGCACAACAATTTTTTTTTTATTTGGGAGTTGACTTGGGGTTTCAATTTGGTGAGATGAGCATAAGTTTGAGGTTTTAAATTTGATAGTTTAGGGTTTTAATTTGGGAGAGATTCTTATAATATTTTAAACGTTTCTGAAAATTTTCATTCAAAAACATGGAGGCTACACATGATTTGACTTAAAATAGAGATCAAAAGTGGTGTTTGAAATTTTTTTGGGGACTAAAAATCAAAGAAATTATTTAGTGGGATTAAAACAAAAGTGTTGATATATTTGTAGGAATAAAAAACATATTTAACCATAAATATATTGTGGCAAGATCCGAATATAATTTCTTTTGGTTTGTCAAAAGAGATATTTATATTTTTATCTTTTCCTTTTTGATGAGCGAAAATATATCTTTATTAGAGAAAATGAGAGAAGTATAAATGGTACTTGACCCACCAAGATGGTAGAAGTACAAGAGCTATTCTACCCAGTGGTGGTACATTAAAAAGAGTTAAGTGAGTCTCACGCGTATATACCATTTATTTTTATTTTTTAATGAAAGTATTGAAGTAGATAAAATAGTCACAAGGAAGGGGGAGTTTGAATTGTGACCCTTTAAAAATTATCCTGAAACTTAAAAACAATTCTCAAGCAGTTTACTTGGAAGTGTTAAGTTAATTTCTGGGCGTGTCATATGCTTTTCATATGAATTTCTGGGCAATAATCAAAGTATGGGTTTTTCCACATACATCAGAATGTTACTTTCCTAGATTTGCCCTAGGACTGGTGTAGGAGAGATAAAGTGGATTCTGCATCTTCATGCCCATGCTTTGAGGGATTGTGTGGTCCATGTACTGTACCAACTCCCAACAATTAAAATCTGAACATAACAACGGCGCTGGAAGATCTTTACAGAACGACGGTGGCGGGAGACCGGAGTGGAGGAGATCGACGTTGGGGAGGTGACAGTGAGCAGATGGGAAACGAAAGTGGAGAGATTCGTAGTCGGCGGCCGACGCTGGAGAGATCTCAGTGGTGATAGGGCGATAGAGAGAGTTGCAGCAGAGGGAGGTGAGAGACATGGGAGTCAGTGAAAACTAAAGGAAAAGGAAGAAAGAAAAAGAAAAAAGGAAAGGAAAGGACAGAAGAGTAATCTTGGGTTTAATCAACCATTGGATTTAATCCAATGGCTCTTACTCATTTTGCAAGCAAAAAAAAAAAGGAGGTCTCTCACCGGTAGGAGACCTATCAAGGTCTCCCACCGTAGACAACGCCCTCACTGATATGTACTTTAAGAAATTGAAGCGAACAAGAGTCACATGAATTTAAAATGGTGGGGTTAACTTTTGCTTCTTCTCATGACACCTTGGTGCTTATCGTGGTGTTTAATATATCCCATCTTAACTTGTTAAAAAAAAAAATAGATATTAATATTTTCCTATTTTAATTGTGTGATATGTTAGTTCTTGAAGAGAGATAAAATCCTTATACATATGATGATAAATAATAGATATCTATTTTCTTCAATTGAAGTCCTTAACAAAGATGAAGTCCTTTTAAGTTAAATTAAAGGGCAGTCATTTAGCAAATAGTACAAACAAAGTCCTCCTTTCCCCTTGTAATTGCGTAAAAAAAAATCATATGTATGCACTATTATACATCATTAATTCTATTTGATTTAGTAGTTCTGACTTAATTTAATAAAAGAAAGAAGAATAAACTTATACATCAATGAGGAAAGAGTGACTTAGAAAGTGCACCAAAAAGGGATTCGGGTGATGTAAAAGAGTAACATGTTTAGAAGAAAATTCCACAAGCAAATAATGAATGATGGAAACGAAATTGTTTGTTGGTTCACTCATGAAATGAAGTGGATTAACAAAATCACATATAGTTAATGATACATATTACACATACCATCCTTCGATCACCCAAACTTTACCTACTTAATAGTTATTACAATCATGTGTCCAATTTGAAATGAATTATCATATTCATATATTTACCATTTAAAGGATTGACAACGTGGGAAATTGCATATCAATCCCTTACTTATTTTGTTTTCATGTCATATTGCCAAAAGGATCATTTTCTTGTTGATGTACCAATTTGATTACTTCCGTCTGAAATTGTCATCAAAACTATTCATTATTTGTTCATAAGATCCTAATAATCCATTTCATTAATTGCATCCCATGCAAAATTCGTTTTTTCTGTCTGCATGTAATGTATACAGGCCACGCAGAACCATTAATTGCTAACACTTTAAGAAACTATAACTAAGATTACCACGACCACACACACACGATACGCAAACATGCACGACCACAAATCCACTTTTGGAATTTTGAGTTTAGGCTCAACGTGTACATGTGATGTGAGCTTCAAAAGCATTGATTAATTAATTAACCCATTTTATCCAATTTGTTTACTTCGTGTGCACTATGCTCATCTCTTTCCACTTCTTTACGTAATGGCCACTTGCCATAAGAAGCAATAATTAATGTTTTAATATATATACACTTAACGATATCTTCGTAATAAAATTTAAAGGTAGGTTTGTACCATAAACTTAATTGGTAAAGACATTGAATTATATATGTAGCATTTAGGGATTGAAGAAAATAAAAAATTAAAGGTAGTTATTATTAAAAAAACACATGGAATTTAAATATTTATTATTGATAGAGAGGTAACCAAGGAAATACCAACGAGACCAAAAGGAAATTTTCACACACAACTAGTAAATAAATGAAATATCTTTGATAATTACATTTTTGACATAAAAATTTTGCTAAAAACACAAGTAAATGACTAAACTATCCCCAACGATAGTTAACTACTACTGGGAAAAACGACAGCAGTTAACTACCGTTGGCTCCAACGGTAGCTAACTACCGCTGAATTCCTATCATCAATGTTGTTCTCTCTCACACAGCCACAACTCACTGTTCATCTTTTTTCTTCCCCATCTTCTCTATGAAAAAACCAAACACAAGTGAACATAAGACAATTTGCATCACACTTAAAAGGGATCATCAATGTAGCTAGGTCCATCAATCAAGCTGGTTAATGATTAATGAGTACTCCAGTCTGCAAAACGAAGATGGATCCCATGGAAAAGCAATTTTTGGATTTTTCATCAGAACAAGATTTAAGATGTAAAATATTTAAATAAATCAACTTTATGTTGCTAATGATGCAAGGGATATGCAAACTGTAATCCAAACATGTATAAACTCGTATACTTTAAACACCAAAACCATGGTTTGGATCAAAGGTACAACCTGCAAGATTCAAGCTTTTACTCAAACCATGATAATTCAGGCATGTATTGAAATGAATTTGGCGGTAGTTAAGGGCCAGCGGTAGTTAACTGTTGTCGGATCCTTAACGGTAGTTAACTGCCGTTAGGAACATTTAAGTATTTTACTTGTATTTTAAAAAAGTTTTTGATGTGAAAAAAGCAATTTTCAATATCGTTTGATTGTAGACCAATAAACAACCCAGCCCAAACAAACTTTTAATAAACCAAACAAGCAAAATTATAAATAGAAGATGGAAATTTTACCCTATACCCTTATATCTTCATCTCCATAAAACAAAAAAAATCAATTAGCGGTTTAGATAAATTTCAAAAATCTTTTTCCTAAATATTCTAGTCTACTATTTTGGCTATCAGAAAACTTAACTCAAATTGGTTACTTGGTGCCAATTTGAATAGGTTAGTTTAACTTGTTAAAAAAATGTATATTAGTTGGAACTTTTTTTCAGAAGGAAGGTAAGAGGCGTATTCAATAAGTCAGCACTGAAACACCACCAAAGAATAGTACACCATTCGGAAAAAACACCATAATTCAAAGAACATTTGAGTGGTCACGACTTAAGAGTCTACGTATACATAATCAAATGGAGGTTTACATTTTAGTCTACTCTTAGATTGGATATTGAATTTAAAAATAAAAATTAAGGTTCAACCCTCCCTTCATTTTCGGTAGTAACTAACTCGATTGTCTTCTTCGACTGAAGCAAGAGTTTGTATGGTATGAGAAACTTCTTACTTATCTATACGATGTATAAAAAACACAACCTTTTTCAAATCTTTTGGGCTGACTTTTTCTTTTCAAAAATGCCCTCAATTTTCAATATAAATAACACGTGTAACAAATTGATAACAATAAATTTATATATAAAAATGTAACAAACACAAATGTCAAGTTTTTTCTTTTATCATTTAAAAAGTGTAACAAACTAGATGGGTGATATATACTTACTTTTTCATTATCTCAATTATACCCTTAAACAACAACTTTTTCTATATTAAAAATTGTTATTAAAAAACAATAATATTACTTTGTTCCATCAAGTCCTCACGTAGGAAGTTAATTTCTTTGTTAGGATTAAGATCCTGCTTTGTTAATTTTGTTATTGACTTCTATAATATATTTATGTTGTGTTTTTGACCCTTTTTTCAATCATTATTGTTGATCTCAAAATAAGAATGAGAAATGTCTCAAGTCAATTTGATTCATCTTTAAAAAAAAGTCGATTTGATTCTACTATATTTATTTTAATAACCTCAACGATGTTTAATTTTTTGTAAAAAAAAGCATGGGCGATTGACAACTCTTTTACTCTAACCATATTTGAACTACCGTTTTCCATATTTTTTTAAAAACCAGGATGCATAACCTAACAGTGTAAATCTGAATACAAATTTTGAGACAAAAAAGAAAATTTAGGGTGCGTTTGTTTCAACTTAAAAAAAAAAATAGATTTTGAGTTAAAAGAATCTAGAGATTTTTTTTTAGAGATTTTAAAAAAAATCTAAAGGTATTTATGTTTAGAAAACAAAATAGATTTTGAAAAAGCTGCTTGAAATAGCTTTTCATTTTGAGGCTAAAAGTGATTTTTTTAGACAAAATTTTTTTTTCTTCAAAAAAATCCAAAACAAACGGGCCCTTATTTTTTTTTTTTATAGTAAACAAATTAAAAATGAGATATGAGGGGGGCGTGTAAAAACAAGAACAGGAGGTGTGAATAGTATCATCCACTGTTATAATTTTTATACCTAGGCCCAAATCAAAAGTGCCTTGTGTCACTCTGAAGACACTTCCATCTCGTATCTTCTCGCGCGCACAATATTTTCTCTTTACTTCAATTTCGTGGAAAACAAAAGAACCTATATCATATCTCATCTTGTTGATTGCACCAACGAAAGAGAATTAAGAACTAGGGCTTTAATTTTCTTTTTTCAACTTCGATTACGGTTAGTACTTTCACATTTTCTACTCTTTCTTTAATGTGCATATAAACTGTTTGTTAAATGTTCTGTGTGAAATCTATTGTCCTTTTAAAAACTGAGCAAGTAGAAATTCGTGTTATTTTGTTATGTTTTGATTGAATTTGAAGTTGGAATCATATATGGAACGATTGATGAATTTTAGGCAAGATCCTTTATAAATTTGTTGGGAATTTGAATTTCAATGATAACATTTTAGTTAGTTAAGAGCTAGGTTTAAGTCATTCATTGATTATTGGAGCACAAACTATGAAGCACGAACACTCCTCAGATAGGATTACACTAAATTATGTCATTTTCTCAAATTATTATCGGTGTCTGTGTCTGTGTCCATGCTTCATAGAGCACAAAAGCTTGTAACGTAGGCCCATTTATAAATACTTACTACAGTCTCCGGTTTTAGAGCAGTAGCTTGGTCCGAATCATTACTCAATTGTTTGAGTAAAAACACATTATTTTAGCTTCGTAATCAGGGTTCTAATTAGTGTGGTGTAACGACCCTTGATTATATTATATCACGAGACAGAGCTTGAGCCTGGAAAAATGACCTACGTTGTTGAAGTTAAGTCCAGCCATATGGCGTCAAATGTGTGATCAAGCTTAGCTGGGCTAGTTTCTTTCTGCAACATTATGCCACTGTATTATAACCGTAACGTCACACTGAGGCATCAACATTAGAATACTAGATGACCTTATCTCCTAATATCAGGAAATATTGAAATTTTAGTAGTGCTTATAGTGGACCCTCAATTTTTGTAATGTTTTCCCAAATAATATGACATACAGCAGCGTATCATTTTTTTAGTGGAGTTGCTGCCTTGTAACTAGGATACCACAAGTTGAGCTGTGAAATCAGCCTTTTGCAAATGCAATGTAAGGCTGCTTATAGGAGAAAAGATACCCACAATAGGGACAGCCCTTTTCTAGACCCTGCAATGGTAGGGGATTTATAGCACCACCAAGTTGCCCTTTTTATATTTTTTGTGATTGTATGTGGAAATAAAGTGCAATGTGTTTAACTTCTGGTTGATTTATTTCATGCAGATTATGTCTGAGATTTTCGTGGATTGAACATTTTAAGATAATTTGACCAAGTGATTTGTGATTTTTTTTAATAGGAAATTAATAAAAATATTGAGAAGCCTTGCCCAACAGAAGTTCAACTTCTAGGTGATTGACTTGATTACATTGAGAAATCGCATGCCACTCCTATGCTTCAGGCTCCCGGGAGTAGAACTGCGTAGTCATTTTCCTTGGAGAATGATTGCTGATTGCAGACTCTGATTAGTGATCACAACTTGGTGTCAATTTGAAGTGGCTTGAGTATTATCTGAATATACCGAAATATCAAATACCTGCATTTGCTATCTGGACCCAACACCTTGGACTGGAACTGAAATACTAATTTCTCAAGGAGAAAATTGCAGTTGGTAATCAAAGGAAAATAATTTGTTGGCTCCGGTGTTTGAATAATGGCAGATACCATTGTTACATCTGATCAATCTTCTACTTCCTCACTGAACCCTGCCCGAATAATCTGTCATGTGTATGTTACTCTGGAACTTATCATAGTTTTTTTAACATATTAGGTATTTTATACCGAGATCATGAATAAATAATGTCTCCTGCTTTTGTTTTTTATCCATCTATTTAATTTTCTAAATCTCATCTTATGTTAGAGAAATATAATTCTGTTTCTTTTAGCTATTTTTATAAGTGAACTTTATTAGGACTGATGAGCTGATATTTACTCATTTTTTCAATAGTTTCATTTTCAGTTGCTAAGCACTTAAGCTTGATAGTTGAGTCATGCAGCATGTCATGTCATGTCATGCGTAGATGAAATGAATTTACTTTTACTAATGGTTAAAAGGAATTCTGATTACTTATTGAGGTAATCTGTGAGACTTACCAAGAGATGGACAGTTATTTTCTAGAATAACTTTTGAAACTTAAAAGCATTCTTAGCTTTATCACTGAATGTGTATGCAAAATAGTTTGGATTTCACTTCCTTGAAAATCATACGGTACTAAGACCATAGACCCTAGTTTTGGAAAACTGGTTTGATTCGAGTTCTATGTCGTGTTAGCCTTTGCAATGAAAATTAATCATTTCATTTAGATTTTTTCAAATATTCATTTCTTAGTAGAAGTACTGATCGAACTACTCTCTTTTATACTTTTTTCATACAAAAACAGATGTCAGAAGCAGTTCTCCCAATACACATGTCCTCGATGCAATTCGCGATACTGCTCCCTCCCATGTTATAAAGTAAGTAAAGCTACCTCGAAGTAGATATGAGCTGGTTATGTTTAATTTGTGTTGCAAATCTGTGTGTGACAAGGTCAATGGTCCAAATGGTCAGAAATCTGTTGTATTAAGGTCAATGGTCCAATTATGTGATGGCAACTCTTTTATTTTGCAATATTATTCTTTAATTTGATGTATATGATTTTGTAAAATTGTTAATGTAATCATCAATTTGATTGCTGAAATTGTAAAGGGTTGAATCATTTGGTCCTTGAAATTAATGAAATTCCTAATCGAACTGTGGAATTAAAAACCCTTGATCACATTATCCCCTTCAATCGAACTGTGGTCAAGGTCTTTAATTTCAGGGATATTTTTTAACTCCATTTTGATGATATTGTTTTTATAACCTTTATTAAATCTTGGATTGGTTAATTGGATAATATTACCTTTAACACTAGCCTTATTTTTTTGTTTTTCAAATCTCTTTTGAATTTTTACTTTATTGATCATTCTTCAATGATATCTTGAGCCGTGAATTTGAATTTCTTCACTAAACTTGTAAGAGATACTCAAGGAGAAGAACAAAAATTGAAAGAGAACCAAATGCTATGTTCTTTGAACATGGTGTAAAGTTCTAAGTCAAGATCTGGATGTTGTAATATCGACCTATGCGGTAAGGGAAATATGTCAACATGTGATCTGCTTCATTATATCTAGAAACTTAATCAAGTTTCAATGATCTATATTATTGAGTCTTTTCTCTGCTTTAAAAGATTTCATAAAACTTCCTAAAAAAATGATTTTATAAAATTTCTGATCGTATCCTCAAAATTCTCTAATGAAAATTGTCAATCATTACATTTCTCTCATGAGGAATATATCATCAAAGGAAGAAAAATTAGGAGACCAAAACCAAAGTTCATCTTGTGGACGTGAAACTATATTAGTAATTCACTCCTTTCTATAGATACTCTAATTTTAAATATTGTTCCTTGCTTGTTATGAACTTCTTTTGATCCCTTTTATTGTAATTTTTACAGTCTCATAGTCTTCGTTGTACTGAATCCTTCATGAAAGAAAATGTAGTTCAAGAGCTCCAGCAAATGCAACCTAATGAACAAACCAAACAAAAAATGTTGGACATACTGAAGAGATTTCATTCAGAAGAGGAAATGGATAGCATGGATGAGGATTGTAAGTCATCTATATTTTTTGCTTTGCTTTCAGAAATTCAGATATTTCAGAGTTGTTTCACTGCACTCTTTCTGTTTGATATTAATCTTTGCATGTGAATTTATTTAGTTTTGTATTTTTTTCCGAAGGATATATTTTTAGTTATAATAATGACATAAAATTCAACAACGTCCTAGCTTTTCCCTCTAAAATATAGAACTTCCTAGCTCTATCCCAAAATGTGGAGCACGTTATTCAACGTGTTGGGCTCTATTAAAACCTAAATTTCAGTGAAATATTTGACTAAACCTCCAAATCGGCCACTGAACTTGAAGGATTATGCCCCTGTACATCCTGAGAGATGTTACTGTCATTCAAATTAGCCCAGGCAAGATTGCTTGAGAATAGAACATCGTGGGCCAAATATGTAAATCCAATAATAATTTTTAATGTGGCAACTTGAGAATGGAACATCGTGGGCCAATAATAACTTATAGCTCTGCAAATCTCACCCAAATATGTAAATCCAGGAACACCCCATCCCCTCCCTTCTCTTCTCCATTTCAGAGTTTGTTGTAATCAAAGTTGTCTTGTGGAATGAGCGGCCATTGTCATCATACACACATATAATACACGTTTCTCTTGCTGCATGATGAGTCCAGCTTCTGGTTTGATTTTACTATGACACTGGGGGACTTGCAGCACCAAATGGCAGATTGTGTAGGGCAGCATAAGTCCACATCACTATCCATCTCCCTATTTGTCTGGATATCAGCATTCTATAGCTCCTCCTACTCACATATCATAGCATACCTTGGACTACTACACTGTCCAAGAGAAATCAAAATGCCACGTTTTCAAGACAAGGAGCCCAAAGAAGCATGAAATATCAAAATTCACAATGAGAATGTGGTCTCATGCCCATGTGTCATCTGCTTCACAACATCCTTATTAAGTTATTATTATTGAAGTTTTGGAAAATTAGTGTTAGAGAATTTGATTGTAACTGAATTTCATTTTTATTTGCTTGTTGAACTTAACAATGCATGAACAACAGTATTAACTGTCACTCTGTCAGTTATTTCTAGCTGACATAGTTAACAGACACTAATCTATAAAGCTCTAAGAACATAAGTTAGCAGTGCTCTGCTCACTGTTCAGTGAGAGAGACTAGAGAAGGAGTATTTCATGTACTCCTATCATACACGGAACATGCATCATTAGAAGCACTTGGCCGATAATTATGATAATGACGCCTATTTTGCTGTGTGTTATTCCCATAAGATGGGTAGGGTTTTCCAGAGAGGGCTGACTGGCTGAGATACAGAGAAAAACTGGAGAGAGAAGATCAATTGAGGTTTTTTATGCGTGTTATCCCGCTGCTCATCCGACCCTTTCATAGAATCCTTTTATTATTTTCAATAATAGGTTGATGAAAATCTGAAATATCCCCTAATGAATAAGATGGGCTACCCTCCTCTCTCAGCTTTGTATTGTCGTCCCAGTATACCTGTTGCGGTTGATGTGTCACGTGAGAACCTTCGTGCTATTCTAATAGTCAGACTTATTAATGATCTAATGTAGTAAATTTCAAGAGGTGGATCCCGCAAAAAAGTGTTGCACCACCAATATAAAAGGAGTTGCCATCAGTTTACTTTTTATTTTATTCTGTCAGTGAAAAACATCTGTTTGCTTTTGCTATTTGTTACGGGACCACTAAATGTTTGTGACTTTGTAAACAAGTTAGTTTTTTAGAAGATGGTCTTTCATAGTTGCTGAATGATGTACAGTCAATGAAGCATTTAGTTTAGTGGATTTTAGAATAACTACAACCTAGCATTGTTGATCATTTAACGAATGTAATTTTGTAAACAAATTATCACATCATAAGTGAACTCTTATTGTTTTATGTTTGATATGTTGGAAGAGTTTTTGAGGTCATAATTTTTAGTTCCCTAATTATACCAATAAAGAAGTGTACTAAATTTCTATCTAATTGTTTTCCCAGCTTTTGAAGATTCGGCTTTGTCAGAGGAGACGATGGAAAAAATAATGTCAGGTATGTTCCTATTGAATACATATCCTTTATTGCGTGTGTTTTCTTTCTGCTCTACCCCCGCACGCACCACCAGTAAAACAGATTTTTGTCTATGGTTGGGTGAGGCTGATTTTATTTTCATTTCACTACAGGACAAGAAATCAGTTTCGATGATTTATCTCTTGAAGAGAAGAAACGATTTCACAGAGCTATTGCTACTGGCGAATTGAGCAAGATGATCACACCATGGGATCCATGGTGGTCAAAGCATTCTGCCAATAAAATCTGTCTCAGTAAGGAAGGAACTCAACTTGTTCAACCTCTTTCAAAGCAGGAACCGGTAGATGAAATTGGAAGTAATGAACCAAGTGAAATTCCTCTTGGCCCTGAAATTCCGCTACCTCCTCTAAGTAAGCTTAGTTCCAAGGAACCGTCACCCCTTTTAACTGTTCACCTAGTTGATATATTATACACCTACTGCTTCACTCTTCGCCTCTACAATGGTGATTGGAGGTCAGATCCGATAGGGTCAGTCATGGTTGTGTTGAGTGTGTCCTCAGTTTTGGGTCAAGGTAGGCAGCCAGAGACTGTACTAGAAGCCCTAACTCATTGCTTGGAGAAGGTATGCTCTCCAGCTTACAAACACATGGGGGGGCTGCAATTCGGTTTAGGTGTTATTGATGATGTGATCAGTCTACTTTCATTGGGAAGTCCTGCTATGGTGTGTGCCCTTAGCGACATGCGTCGGTTGATTCAAGAAGGAGAGAAGGAGGCCAAATCTGAAAAGCCGATAAAGTTGAGGAAGAATGAGATTAGAAGTAGTATTAAGCAGGCAGAAAGGAAGATATATTTCATCATGTGTTGGGTTCATGAGCAGCCAGATGAAGTTTGGTCCTCTTTAGCAGCTATTGTAACGGCACAAAAGACATCAGTCATGGAATTTGAGGGGAGCAATAAGGCTGAAAAACTGAACAATAAAACAGAATCCAGAGGCAAATGTTTAATTGAGGAGATTGAATGATTACACACATTACTGTCCCCTTACCTTTTAACCACATTTATTTATCTTTGGAGGTATGGTTTCTTGAAATGGCCGTTCTGAACACAGATGTGTAAAATACTTTTAGATAGAAATTTGCATGTTCAAGGCAATAGCCTTGAAAATCAAAAGTTGCATTCATTTTGGGTCATTTTTTACAAATGAACCATTCATTGTGACACGGAGGACGTAATCATTTGTCGGACTCGGGGATTGCTATTGTAGGCAATCGAGCTCTACACATCAAGAGGGTGTGTTTACTGCGCGGCTTGGATCAGTTATGAGACAAAATATCTGATCAAAAAATTTAAATACCTGCATTCTGGTTGGTTTGGAAACAAAAAAAGTCCCTTCCGATCCAATTTTATGTGGTTTGGTTTGGAGTGTTTTTTGGATATTCAAATTACAATTTTGTGAAAATAATCTATTAAATTAATTTTATTAAGGCACATTAAAATCATAAATTTGATGCAAAATATAACAATCAGAAAAACAATCGATTATGTTTGAAAATTGTGAAATAATAAAAAAAATGTATTATTAAAGAAATTAAAAACTAATAAATAATAAATTAATGTAATATAATATATTATACCAGTAGAAAAATAAATAAGTATTAACATCTTTGTTTACAGTTTGGTTTGGTTCGAATCTGATCCCATCCAAATAATTGTTAGAAAATCACATCCAATAAATTTTAATTTTGTGCGGTTTTTTCGTTATCTAGATTGATTTAAGGTTTTATGGATTGAATTAGATGTAAACACATCTACTAAGATGCACCGTAGTCACTATTTGATGCTCTCACTTATGTGAAGTTATTTGATGGGAAAAATATAAAGTATATAAAGAGAAAAGAAAAAGAGAGATAAATGCATGGAAATCTTATTCTTTGCTTACAGAGGATTTTCAAAAAAAAAAGAGAGAGGATGTAGCAGTCACATAGGTCCAATAGATTACGTGTCCTAATAGGAAGCCTTGCATGAATTTAACGGTATACTTAGGTTTGACCAACTGCAATTGTTTGTCTCAAGTCTGAATGCAGCAAATCCAAATTCCACGCATTGGCTTTTGGTTATGTTATGTGTCATCTTTAGAATTCACCACGTCTCTCTCTAACACATTTCTAATTTTTGTACCCAATGATTAAATTAAAAACTTATTAACCTCATATGTTAAACCATACAAATGATCAAAATTGTTGGGCAGATACTTCGATTGGAGTTCAACCATTCCTATGTGAATTTTAATGATTATTTATTATTTTTTTATCTAAAAAATATAGTAAATCAATAGTGTGTTGACAAATACCAAACTATTACTTATCTGTTTTAAAATAAATATCACTTTAACAATAAAAATTTATTTCTAAATAAAATTTCACTTACATAAAATTATTATTTTACTTCTAACTATTTTGACGGATATTTTACTTTTAATTGTATGCTCTAACTAATAAATATAATATACGTTACTTCCAAAACATTACATTGATAAATAAAATTGACATGTCATTCAACATAATTATATTTTTTAATCCATGTGAAATATTAAACGACGATATTTTAAAATTTAACTCAAAAATTTAAGAGCACCTCCAGCGGTTACTTTTTGAGTTACGTCTGCCAGCATGTAATTACAAACATGGTTATTTTGCAAAACAAAATACCCTTGGAGTTCGATAGGCTGACGTCACTATTCTCTCAGATGGTAACGGTTACTTTGAATAAACAAGTAATAGAAATTGTTACCGTTCTGAAAAATATGATAGCATCTTGGATTTTTACTTGTTCTCTTTTTGTTACTTTGAAACTTTTGTACCTATAAATTGTGTTCATTTAGAAAAATTACATTCACTTTTTTTTATCACAATTTCATCTCGTTTCTTTTATTTTTAGCCATAATTATTCTCTTATAATTTTAACTTCACAATTTTATCTCTTTGATCTTCATTTGATAACACATTATATTCAATTATTCATCTCTTCACTTTAAAGTTATTTTTATTTATGTCAAATGGATCCCAATCAATATAATTATCAACAATCTTTGTTGTAATTTACGTAAAATCAACAACGCCATAGTTCTCAAAATTCTCAATTTTTTTCACCACCAACAAACTCCACCGTGTTTCCATGGCCACCACAAACCAACCCCAACATATTTTATAGGCCTCAGATATATAGACAAGGTGTACAATTTACTCATTACGAACCTGGAACACCTATTGGGACTATGTCTGAATGTCAAGTTTCACAATTTCCACTCAAGTTGGTCTTGAAAATATTTCACTTGCGGAGAAAAAAAAGATGTTCAGCTCAAAAAAAGCCCTGGGAGCTATTCACAAGAGATGAGGATATACTTCTTATTCAAATATGGCTCAATATTTCAAAGGATCCTATTGTAGAAAATGATCAAAAAGCAGAGAGATTTTGGTCAAGAATCGCTACTAATTATAATCAGTATCGCGGCAGTTGCGAGAGAAAGAGCCTAGTCAATTAAAATCTCGATTTAATCGAATAAGTGGTCCCATTCAAAAATTTGTCGGGTGTTACAGTTCAGCGTTCAGCGCTATTAATGAAAAGAAAAGTGGGACCTCAGATAATGATATCATGGATATTGCACATGCTTTCTTTTCTCAAGATGATGGTGCACCATTCAATCTTGAGTATGCATGGAGATTGTTGAAAGATGAACCTAAATGAAAGGGAGCATAGATTGAAACTTCTTCAAAAAGAACAAAAACTTCTATCTGTGGGGCACACTCTTCATCACCAAACCCAGAGACACCTTCAAGTTATGAATCTAATTCAACATCTCCAATGGGGCAAAAGGCGGCAAAAAGGAAGGCAAAGGCAAAATAAATGCAAGTGCGACTAAAACATCTTCTAAGGTCGTGCTTGATACAATGGATAAAAGAGTGGCAGCCAAGGAAAAACTCGCACACCTTAACGAGGAAGAAAACATTTTAAAGAAGGAGGAGATGGAGTTAAGGCAAAGCAAGTCATCATGACAGACAAGTCCACGATGAATGAGAGTCAATGTCAAGTTCATGAAAAATATTGTAATAAGCTCAAAGAAAAGTATGGATTTTAGTTAAGATGAAATGTTGTAGTATTATTAAAATTTAATATTATGTAGTATGTATTTTAGTCAAACTAGATGTTAGTAAAAGACACTTATTTATTTTTATCATTTTTAATTATGTATGTCATGGATTTAATGTTAATTTTCAATTATTGTTGTAAAAATTTAAATTTTATTTTATTTTTAATTATTTTCATATTAATATTAATTTAAAATAATTAAATTAATATTTTAAATTGTAATAAAATTAAATAAAAATATAATATTAATATGTGATGTAAAGTTGTGGGACCCTATATGAGTTTTTTTAGAGTTCACCTTTGAAATTCAAAATGAAAGAGTTGCTTGAAGATGATGTGTGACAACGAAACCTACAAAATAATCATTTGTATGGATCATCATTAGAGTTTCTTTAACTTCACTAAACTCTTGCATGTTTACTTATATGTCACGTCATACCTCAACAAATATTTACCGATATAAAAAACGGAAAAAAACTTAGGTACAATTTTTTAGGTGTTTTTCGTATGGTTCTTAACTAAAAATTACAACTTTTTTGGAGGTAACAAACTTTGAGAGAATTATGAATTTAAGAACCTTAAATTCATAATTCTCTCAAAGTTTGTTACCTCCAAAAAAGTTGTAATTTTTAGTTAAGAACCATACGAAAAGCACCTAAGGAATTGTACCTAAGTTTTGTCCATAAAAAAAACTCTTGATGTTTACTCAAAATTAAGATTAAAAAAAGTTAATCTTATTATGTTAGATAATACTCCTAGGAGAGGATTCGGTGCTTTTGGCTTCGGTGCCTTTAATTCATTTTAGATGAGAGAGAATGTTAAATGAATGATTAAAATAAATTAATTAGATGAGAGAGAATTAATGATTTAAAAAGAGATAGAAACAAAAGCCATCAAAGCCACGAATAGCGCGGAAGCCAAAGGCTGCCAATGGCTCCCAATACTCCTAATCTCATTTGACCATTCTAGAAAACTCCAATTTCTGAAAAATCAAAATCAATCAATTTCACATTGTGGAGTTTGAGTGCACAACTTTTACTACTCAAAATCAAACTCAACTCAACTACTTTATTTCTTCCTTCAAAATCAAAATTCAAAACCCAAACCCCATCATTCATTCAATTCATAACAATGTCATCATCACCAATTGCCACCCCTTCTCCACCACCAACCACCGTCTCATCACCACCGTACGATCGAATCAAAGCCGTGAAAGAATTCGACGAAACAAAATCCGGCGTAAAAGGTCTAATCGACTCCGGAATCAAAACCATTCCGTCTTTCTTCATTCACCCACCCGAAACTCTTTCTGACCTCACTCCACGATCAGACTTCCCCCAACCGGAAATCCCCACAATCGACCTCTCCGCTATTCACCACTCCCGCGCCGTCATCGTCGATCAGCTTCGTTCCGCGGCGAGTACGATTGGATTCTTTCAAGTGATCAACCATGGAGTCGCGCCAGAATTGATGCGAAACGTTATTGGTGCTATGAAGAAGTTTCATGAACAGCCTGTGGAGGAGAGGAAGAAGGTGTACCGTAGGGAGATGGGAACTGGTGTTTCCTATATTTCTAACGTTGATCTTTTCGCTTCTAAAGCTGCCAGCTGGCGTGACACACTCCAGGTTCGAACACAGTCACCTTGATTCTCTACATGATGTGTGAGATGATGTCACTATAATTTTTATGAACTTAATTTACTAACAGAAAAACACATTTAGGACTAAGTTAGTGGGTGAACTAACTTTTAAATATGAAATGACATAAAAGTGATTTTTTTTTTTTCAATTAAGATTACAAGGGTAATAATGATAATATAGGCTTTAAGCTATAAGCTACTTGGATAAGCTTATCAAAAAACGCTATAAGCTGGTAAAAATAAGCTATAAGCTTGTGACAGTTACCAAACAGGTTTATTTTAGTCAAATGAACTTATAAGACATAAGTTATAAGCTATAAGTTCAAAATCATGCGTTGTCAAACAGACCCTAATAAAAACACTTTTACTGACTAATTACACGTCAAATGATTTTTATTTGTAAATTAAAAAATTCAGTTGGAACAGTATTTTTCAATCATGTATTGCAAGAATGAGTTTATGTTGGTCAATTCTGTTTACTGATTGTTGCTTACTGCACAGTTAGTTAATTATTTTTTTGAAGGAATTTTTTGGTTGTTAGTAGTCAATGGTTTTTATAGTTAACTATATGTTTGTTGATAGTTACTTTAATTGCATCTTGAAAGTTTATCACTCTTTCAAGTTCTTTAAACTTTTATGTTTTTCTTCTTTTCTTGATGCCTTCTTCTGATATGTCTGATCATGTGTTACTCTCACACTAAATATGTGATTTTGGTTCATTCATTGGTGCATAAATAAAAGTTACTTTTATAGACAACCATCAATTTAGTTTCTAAAATTGCAGGAACAAACAAATTGTTTGAAATTAAAAATCCTCAATTTGATCATTATTTCATAACAATTTCAGTGATTAACATGATCAACCCAATGGGACTAATGTGCTTGACAAACTCAAATCCTTAAAGTTATTTTAAAATTTTATAGACTAAACTATTGGTCTTCTACAATTTTCAGAACCAAAATGGTATTTCATCATTATTTAAATGGAATTTCGCAGATTAAAATGGGACCTGTCCCAGCGGAAGAGAAGGAGATTCCGGAGGTATGCAGGAAGGAGGTGATGGAGTGGGATAAAGAAGTGGTGCGTGTGGGAGATATTTTGCTGGGCTTGTTGAGTGAAGGGTTAGGATTAGGTGAAGAAAGGTTCACGGAATTGGGTTTGTCGCAAGGGAGGGTGATGGTTGGCCACTATTACCCATTTTGCCCTCAACCTAATCTTACTGTTGGACTCAATTCCCATGCAGATCCAGGGGCATTGACGGTATTGTTGCAGGATCATATTGGTGGCTTACAGGTTAGGACCCAACATGGTTGGATTAATGTAAAGCCTCTTGATGGAGCTTTGGTCATCAACATTGGAGATTTACTTCAGGTCAATTATATTTTCTTTCTCTTATTTTTATTTTTTATTTTTTTGTCTTTCCTTGTCTTTTCTTTTCGTGTAATGCTATGTAGTACAAAACATTTTGCGCACAAACTTCACGAATGTTCGCATCAATTTTACAAGGAAAGAAGAGAATTTGCTGTGTTTTCATGGAAATCACAGGGGTAATGGCCAATGAGTGTTTTGTGATTGCGTCGTGCCTTTTTCTTTTCGTAATGCCAAGCATTTTACTTTCTTTTTTTAATTTGGATTTCTCACATCCATAATTTTGTGTCTCAGATAATTTCGAACGAGGAGTATAAGAGTGCTGATCATCGTGTATTAGCCAATCCTTCTAACGAGCCACGAGTCTCAATTGCTGTTTTCCTAAACCCGGGTCATAGGGAGAAGCTCTTTGGTCCTTTACCAGAGCTAATATCAGCAGAGAAGCCATCTCTTTATAGAGATTTCACTCTCAACGAATTCATGACAAGGTTTTTTAAGAAAGAGCTTGATGGTAAATCATTGACTAATTTCTTCAGAAAGTGATGTATCTATAAAGCAGTGGTTTCTGGTGATATATCAATGTAATAGTAACTTTGTATCATGGCAACTGTACTGTTCATGCATATATAAGTTATTAGGGAAGTTCATTGCTGAATAAAGGTGCTGTATATGCATATAATAGGAGCACATTTGTTCTTCCTTAAGTTCACAATATTCTTATCATGTCCGCAAAAAGTTACTATTATACATATATATAAATTTATCATGTGCTCTATGTTGACACAATGCTTACCAAGCCGTTACAATAATCTGTTAATTTTTAATGTTGGACTTTTATTGAATTTTCTGTCGGTTGATTGTGCTGTTATTAGTTGCATTTCAAAATGGCAGTATTTGAAAGGATTCCACTTATGACTCATGAGTGCTTCCATGTCCCAAATACTTCAGGAAGTTTTGGTACCATTGATGAATAAAGTCCTATGATATTGTGAATCAAAATCAATTCCTATCATCTAATAGTATCGGTTTAGTTTCAAAGAAATCTATATAACTAGTTAATTATTAGCAATATATTTTTTTTATTTTACATTTTTTTTTCTTCACAAAATACAGAAAACCAAACATCTGTGATCTTATTAATAGGGTATAATAAGTATTACAGCACATGAACTTAGAGTTTGGGCAGTAATTTGAACAGTCACAAGTTTCTTATAAATTAGAATAGGAAAAAAAAATTATTACAAGCTTTAGCATTAAATCATTCTCTGTCGGCATCAAATGAGTAAATCCCAAAAGAATTTGAACATCAGAAGCAACATTGTAATATTCTCCTTTGCTTGCCAGCAGTGTCTTCGTAATCAAACTTCTCTAACTTCAACTAGAAAGATGAAAAACCTCGATGTATCTTTCTATTTGTCCACAAAAAAGTCCTAATTTTCCAATATAGCTTATGACACGGATATGCCAAAATTTTACAACTCCACTGAGACACTGACCTAGGTGCAACATATTCTTTCAACTCAACACAAGAAAAAAACCTAAAGTATTTTACATATATTGCCTCTGTTATTGTCCACAAAATTCAATGCCTCGTTCAAATATAAAAAGCATGGTCATAGCGTTTCTTCCTGGAATTCTACCTTGAATTCTTACCCTTTCCAAACCATTCGGCCATCTCATCGTCGTCGGTACTCGGGTTATCAGAAGAGCAAAACTCATCATCCGTTTCACTTTGCCACGCATGCCTTTTGGACTGATTTGGCGACTCGTTCTTATATACTTCTCTCCTTTGTCGCTCAAACATGCTAGTCTTACCTCCAGCAATAGGAAAATCTAAATATTCTGAATTATCATTTGAGTTCTCAAAGTACTTGTGATTTTCAATTCCTCCTTCTACAAATCTCCACTTATGTGAATCTCTATTCCTGCTCTTTCTTTCTGAAGCCATTGGTGATTCTTTGTTACTATCAAACCGATATCCTGCAAAAGCCGGTCTGCTTTTTTCATAGTGGTTTCTATCTTCTCCCTGAGATTGAGGAGAAGAGTTTGAAGCATTTGACACCTTAGGTCTTCTATGATCACATTTCAGGCAAACCATGTTTCTTCTGAAATTGATGTAGTTGCACCTACACAAACACTTTACATTTCAGTACCGAGTAAAACAAAATATCAAAAATAACTGAACCAAAATAACAATAACTTACGACTCGCATTCCCACTCCCCTGGATTAATGCGGCGGTTTGAAGGCCCCTCTTTACATTGCAAACATCTTGTATTCTTTGCAAAATTGAGGAAGTTGCATCTGCATATATCAAATTAATAGTCTTACTTAGAAATTAAATACTAGTGATATAATAAAGCTACACGATATGATTAGAGATTACTTGTCGCATATCCAGTCTCCCTTCTTCAGAGGTAAGTGATTATTATCCTCCTTCAATTGCTTGATTTTTTCCTCGCAGAAGTTGTCACAGTGTAAGCATTTGATATTTCTAGCGAAGTTGTGGAAATTGCATCTAGCAATGAATTCAAAACGAAAACGTAAACAAGTGTTAGAGAAAATAGTGCAAGTTTTTTTACAATGAATGATTACTAGATAGAAAAAAAGCTCTATACTTGGGGCAAAGCCAATCGCCTTGCTTCAATGGAACATCTTTTTTGCCCTTATCTAGATGATTCGGATGAACTTCTTCGACAGCAACTTCTGTGATGTCTGGAAAAGTAGGGGTTTTTTCTTCAGTACTGCACTCTACTATCTTTTTCAGTAGTCTTCTAACAGATTCTTTTACCATTTTATTAAGAGATGGTTTGTTATCCACTGAACCGATGATTGGGTCAAGTCCATAAGTCAAAATAATACGCATAACATCGACTGTTCTTCCACCTTCATCTTCGCGTGCTTTCACAAATGCCCTTTCACAGTCCCCCCTCACATTACACGAGCTGCACACCTGGTTGAAACATCAGTGAATTGAAGGCAAGAAAATTTTTGTTGTATGTAAAAGCAAAATTGTGAATTATGCAATAAAGAAAGTAAATGACTGTAGAAAATGGTCATCACCAACATTTCCCTCATCAATGCCTGCATATGCTCTCAGACGCTTTCCTGAGTTGACCACTTTTCTATCTAAGCTTGGACATCCAAATGTTACAATAACTCCTATATCTTTTTGAGACAAAAACCTGGCCAGAATAGTCATTTGGAAAGAAATTGTCATTAATAAGCAAGAAATTGTCATTAATCCTTAAATAGACTAGAAATAGTATGCTAAATACCAAGCCTTCTTTTTTCATGTAATTTACAACCATATGATTGTGAGGGTGCTTTTGATTTGTTAGAAACCAGAGGACTGGACAACTTTTTTTGTACCTTGCTTGATTTAAAAACTGATCATAGGACTGGACAAAAACAAGAATTCTTGTCCCTCGCCAAATTATGGGACAACTTTTCGTCCATAGTACATACTATAAAAATACCAAAATACCCTTTTTATTTTCTAACATAAAAAATATTATCTCTCAAGTCCAGTTCTGTCTTGTCTCTAACTGTTCTGTCCAGTGCTTTACTGTTTTGTGAATCAAACGTACTGAGTAACATCTACAGCTGTAATCTAAACTATTATGCTATGATCAATGACATATAGAAAGGTTAGAAAAATCACACTGTTATATATTCTCATGATTGGAATAATCATTTTAAGACGCAATATAACCTTGAAATCCTTTAGAGTTTGCTGCATTTGATATTACAATTATTTGCAGAAAATGTCTATAGTATTGAACATGGAATATAAAGATATATCTGAAACACACCATGTTTGTGTCCAAGTGGATGGTGTAGATAATCTTGAAGTATTCCTATCATCAATCAATTCACACATGTTTGTCTCTTCATTATTTCTAAATCAAACTCCAAAAGCTTCAAGTATGCAATGTGGTTTTACTCGCGTAAGAACTAATATTCTAATACCCACATCCTTTCTAATCTTTACTTTTACAAACCCCCAATTTTTTCTTCATCTTTTTGGTTATTTTAGGAACAGAATCCCCACATTCCGAAAGAAGTTACTTCATCACAGCCTTAACCATTAGCAAGTTCATCTGGAACTCGTGTTCTTCCCTCTTTGAACCCACATATCTATATAGGGATAAATTCTGAACTAAAAGTCAAAATTCTAGTATCACACAATTCAATCAACTACAAATAATATGCAGCCAACAAGCTCAAATATAAATTTATAAATTCGGTGTGATGGTGACATTGGAAGTTCTTTCTGTGACCAGATTCTTGCCCTTCTAATAAAAAAGGGCAACCCGGTGCACTAAAGCTCCCGCATACGCAGGGTCCGGGAAGGGATCCCACCATTTGGTGTATTGTACACAGCCTTACCCTGTTTTTTTTTACACAAGAGATTGTTTCCAGGACTTGGACCCGTGACCTTCCAGTCACATGACAACAACTTTACCAGTTGCACCAAGGTTAACACATATCCTTCCTGACTACAGTTATTTCAATCAACTCACTCATTCCAAACTTAAAGCCCTGTTTGGATAAATAGTTTTGTTAAGTGTTTATAGCACAAACGCTTACCATATAAGTGCCTATGTAAGCTATTTTCATAAACTATCCTAGACAGCATATAGAAACAATCTGAAAACAACCTATGAACAAGTCATAATTTGGTTTCATAAGCTCTCTCAAACAGTCTCACACGTGCTTATGTCAGTAAATAACCTCAAATAGTGATTGGGAATCGAAACAAGACAACCATTACACTATCTAAAATATCAATGTCACACAGTTCTAAACACAAACACCTTACCTACATACCCAAACACCACTTTAAAAACCAAACCATTCACAAAAACAAAACAAACCCAAATCATATAAAAAGAACCCATTTTTATTTACCTTAAAATATGAGAATGGTCTCTACCAAAATTGAGACAAGCAGTTCTAATAAGATTGGATTCTTTCGTACCCAAATGAGGATTCTCAAATGGGTTTCCCTCTGCATGAAAATGACCCTTTTTGATCAAACATTCCATCAAGTCTACCCATTCAGGCCATGGATGAGAAATCTGAAACGCAGGATTTTCTTCTTGTTGATTCTTCCATTTGGGTTCATCAAACTCGTTTTGGTTTGGATTGGAAAGAGTGTGAATGAGTGAAGTGTGAAACATTTTGCCATTCGAATTTGTTATTGTTGGGTTGTATTGAAATTGATGACATCGTTTCAAAATGTTTTGGATCATTTCCTCCCACTACTCTTTTTTGGATTCATCTAAGTTTCATGCATGATAATTTTTGGTTATATGATTCACAATTTTTTTTTTTTTACAAATGATTCATAAATTTCATCAACCATCCACAATCGAAGGGTTTCAAACATTTAAAATCCGTTACCTATTATATATCTTTGGGAGAATTTTTTAGGGTCTTATTGGACTCGGGTCGCAAGTATCTCATAAGTGGGTTACACAATATCTCTTATTCATTAAAGTTAACCCGAACGCAAAATGTTGCCCTAGATTTAACCTAAAATTTTACTATATTACCCCTATTTAATTTAATCAAAATGTTATTTTCAAATACTTCTGAAATCAAAAACAACAGATCACTCCTAAATCCAATCCAATCTTATTTTCGCTCCTATTTTTTTGAAATTAGAGATCGCTCCTATTTTGTTAATAGATCGCTCCTATTTTTTTGAAAAAACAGATCGCTCCTATTGATTCA
>Ga0315914_1000090_pt1 | contig 76004 bp, 50 predicted proteins | sample MpolenodulesMG_FD_203920 | JGI IMG/M metagenome (GOLD analysis project Ga0315914, IMG submission 203920) | Medicago polymorpha root nodule microbial communities from Los Angeles, California, United States - elongated nodules | ecosystem: Host-associated > Plants > Roots > Nodule | place: USA...
GAAGGATTGAGATGGAGAAGATGAAGAAAATAAACCCTAACGTTTTTTTGAATAAAATTAACGGAAAGGACCAAAACATGTAACAGAGCAAAAGTTAAAATACCAAAACGGACCTTTTTTTAGTTATGGGACCAAACCGATACCAAAAAATTAGTTAAGGGACTAAAATAGTAATTAAGTCAAAAAAAAAATCTCTCTAGTCTCCGGATTTAATTCTGATATGATATTGTGGTGTGTGGTGTGCTTTAGATCAGTAGGATGATGTCTAACTCTATTTTTTTCTTAAACCTACTTTCCAAATGATCCCACCCCTAACCTAAGCTTTGTTATAACCTGAAAAGTCCTTAAAGTGTGTACATAATATTGACTTTGATTGATGCTTAGAAACTTTTCAAGTTTTGGTAATATAGTAGTCCACATGTCGACTGAGTGAACCCTGTTATATTTCAATATTTTTGCAAGAAGTTGTGGAATGGATGTGTTACCAAGCAAGTTAGCTCACCATTTGCTAACTAGGGAGATGAACTTTTGACATGATCATTGGTGGAGTAAGTGTTATTTTACTGTTATTTTTCATTTTAAGTTGGTTCCTTGATGACAAGTAACGATGCAAGTTTGGGGTTGTGATGACACTATGTCATTACTAGTTTAGTAGACATTTTCATGTATTTTTTTAGGGTCATTTATCAAGATAATGGAAGCTGAAAGCACAAAAAAAACCAAGATTTCGGATTTCCAGCAAAAGGCTAATTCGGGCCCCGAATTCCAGGAACCAGAAGTTATGTTCATTCGTAAAAAATAAATAGAAAAGTTCGTTTTCAGAGTAAGGGTTCACGATTTTAGAGAGAAAAGACATATTTTGGAGCGGAGGCTTTGCAGATCTGTTGGGCAACCATCAAAACTCATAGTCAATCATCCAATACTCGTATGAATCCTTGTTTTTATGTTAGTTATCTTGTACTTTAGCTATCAGTAACTAATCTCTTTGTGGTTGAGACTTAGATGAATCTGATGTAATCCTATGGGAACCCTAATTTGTTGAACTCCTTTGAATATCAATGAAAGTCTAGTTTTAATTCATATTACCTTTTGGTTAATGCTTTTTGTATGTTCATTATATTGACTACTAACCCTAGCGTTTTTGAATATGCAAACTGATCTTAGAGATTGAATGACCACTAACCCTGGCTTTTGAACTCTGATCTAAGTAATATGTTTAACCTAAGTAATCAAGGTAGAGATAGATCATTATTAGGTTATGACTAATGGATTAACGGACTATTAAAACCTCCAAGGGTTTTGAATTCGCTTAAGAGATTAAGGGGTTGTCACTTGCGGGGAGAATTCTAGGTCAAGAGATTGGATAGAGTTACTTTGTTAATCTGTCGTTGAATTAGATAATCATTGCTTGAATTAGGAGTGCAAATTACCATAAGAGAACTTCGGAGGATTCGAAGGTCTTAACCATACTTCTCTCTAATTTTCTAAAACCAATCTTTATTGTTTTTATTCCATTTAATTTATAAAAAACCAATCCAACTGCCAAGGGCAAACTATGAATTTAATACATCCTTTTTGATAAAGAAATTGCTGAGTAGAAGTTAACAACGGTCCTCGTGGATACGAATTTATTTAGGGTCTTGCTAACCATTGCCCTCAGGGCAATGGTTAAGGAAGCCAAAAGTAGCATGTTTGCATTGGTTTCAACAACATTTTGACTTTTAAAAAGTTAAATTTATCACTTTTCACCATTTTTCAATACTATATTTCTATTTTTATCCTCTTATCCAATGCCCCAAGGGCAATGATTGACATTCTCAATTTATTTATTACTTCGATAGTTTTGCTTCACTTGACAAAAGTCTATCATTGATCACTTCCATATTAGAAAGATGTTTCAACGACATAGCATACATGAAGAAAAACATTTTAGAAAAGAGAAGAAGAAAAATGAGAAATATTGATCTTCATTTCCAAAGGAAAGAAATTGAAGGATTTAGGGAGTAAAGGGATTATTGTATTGTTTCTTACAATACTTTAATAACTAGATTGATGTATTTTCATAGTTTAGAAATTTTTAACGGATATCAAAACCATGAAGGAACGATTTAAAGATCTTTTAATAGTTTTAATAGTTTGTGAACCAATATAGAAATCAAGTGTTAGTTCAATGACTAAATTGATTGTTTATCAGAGAGTTATGGTAAGTCTAGTAATAGGGACAATGTATCAAAGTTGTCAATTCCCTCATTTAGACAAATCAATGTTCTATTGGCTCTTGGGATTGAGACCAAATTTTGGATTCAACTAAACTATGATTCAATCAAACTTGAGCCAATTGATGAACGGACCAATTCTTGATACTAATGATCCAAGCAGTTCTGCCCAAATTTTAATTTTTTTTTCGATACCAAATAGTGCAACATGATATATTTTGCATATATAACATGTTGTCGTCCAATTGCCATAATGCTATGCATATCTTCAAAGGAAGTGTGTACGACAGAAATTCTAACTTCCAATTTCGAAACTGGTCCAAAGAGTCAAAACTCCATATTCCTTTCAGAATCACTAGTGGGGTGGAATACATGCAGCAGAAAAGGTCCTACATCAGGGACCCATCTGTCCAACTAGAATTCGGTGTCAATGCCATTATTGACTTTTCAAGAAGTGTTTATCATGAAGTTCACTCTTTTCTCTTTAGTTTAGAGAACCTCCACACACAAAAAATTGGTACAATCTTTTTTATTTAGCAGACTTGCAATTGGTGGTGGTTACCTGAGTGTGTGGCGGCGTGTGACTAAGAGATGGAGGTCTAGAGGGAACCCGAGAGAGGTTGAGAAGAAGAAAGAAGAAACAAGTACATGTTTTTTTTTCCTTCGATTAAGAGGGTGAGTATTGACTATAATTTTTTTTAGGCCCATCATCAAAGTCGGTTGAGCTGTTTGCACAGCCCAAGAACAGATCTGTTGGCAAGCACATTTTTTTTTTACTATTTTTACTATCAAATTGATGTTTATTGAGCCGCCATCTACACCAAATGAACTTGTCATATTATCAGTTTCTGTTTAAGCGAACGACATCGACTGTTGTTACAGTTTTAAGGATTTTTACACATTGACCTACCATAGATATCATAGGTGACACTTTCTCACACACTAAAATTAAGCGGCCTATAATATATAATAACATAGAGGACTATGACCTTTTACCTTTTTTTTGACAATGCTATAACCTTCTACTTAATGATGGTGACGCCAATCATATTGTTAAAATTTTGAGTTATTTTCCAACGTTCATACACCGTAAATCACATAAATCCCTCCACATACAAATGCCTAACATATATATACATTGTATTTCCGTCACACAACAAAAAACATATACATTGTACCAAATTTAACATTACATATTTTGATGAATGACATCTTATTCAGAATTTGGCCAATGACTAGCTGTCCACATGAATCGATTCTTAGTTTTTTTGTTGCCTACTCTCTATGGCATAGCTAGGAACAGTCACTATTGATCTATACAGATGAAATTAAAGGGAACCACACAATCTAGAGTTTTTTTCTTAGTGGAATTTTTTTGTTGGAAAACACACAAACAAAAAAGTTCCTAGCAAGTCGGATTACATAAAATCTATATAATATGTTATGTCATTTTTTGAGACCTAAAAAACCAATCACCATTCGACAACCAAGACAATATGTTGATCAATAATGGGCCTTGATGTTTAGGAATATTGCAGGAACAACGGAAAGGTACAAGGCATACTATACTATACATTAATTATATATAAATTTATGTGGCCAATGATTATATTATTGTGGGACTTGGGTCCTCCCTTTCTTCTTTTTCAGGGTTAGATTGCATCTAAAATCAAATGTCCCTTTCCATTTCTTTTTTGTTTGGGTTCGACTCCTCAACCATTTATTTATGTGTAACTTGTAACAAGTCTTTTTCCTTAAAAATATCCCAACGAGTGGTTAAACTATATAGAGAAATTTCACGATGCCAGGGGACATTTTGATGATCATATGATTTACTAGCCAATCATTTTCTGTTATTGTTGTTTCTTTGGCTCCACGTTATATATGTTTATGCTGTGGTATGCATGTGAAGGAGCAGAATAGTTTTTTATTTTTTTACCAATAGTTTGGTTTTTCGGAAGACCTAGTTTGCGGTGAAATTCACACTGCTAAGTGCTGAGACTCCACTAAATGTGACCAACCAGGAGATAGATTAGTCATAGCGGTTAAGTCTGTAGATATTTCGTATCAATAACATGATTAAAAAAAAAAAAGATTGACGGAGTAATATATAAGAGCCGTAAATACAATAAAACTCTTCCATTGTTGATGAGAATAAGTGCTAGCATATATAGTAGCATTGAATAAACATAAACAAGTTTTGGAGAGGGTGTTCAGTGGAATGGGGTGAATAATATGCTGCTGAACTTGATAATAACACCATACAGATACTCCTTTGGAAATAGGGGCCTATTCGTTTAGTGTTTTAGCAAATGCTTCCCACCACTTAGCTGCTTCCTTATCTTTTAACTTGGTGTGTACAATGGCCTGCATTCATTAATTGGACTTACATTCATTTTTGTCATCAAGAATAAAAAATCAAATCATTAAAAAGAATAACTGACCTGATAAATCTTATCCAAAACTATTTACTACTAGTAGTAATCATAATAATGAGTCAGATAAAACAAACTTGTTTAAAAAAGAGAATATGTTAAAAAAGCACTCAGACTCATCTAAGTTTTTTGCATAAAAAAAAAAAAAAAAGTAAACTAAAATGATGAGCGACCTTGTAGAGCAAAATGTCAGATATTGCTTGTTTTTCAAGAAATGGTGTCTCATCATTGCTGTAACTCTTGAGCAATTTGGTAATCTTCTCCTCATAATTATATACCCTTCTCGTTGAGCCGCCAAAAAACTGCACCATAGATATAGTGAGGAAATCGGGAAAATATATATGTGGATTCAATTATATGCAAAAAAATAAAATAATACTTTCATTTAAAAAAGAAAAAACTTTCACTAACCTACCCCTAATTAAAATCACCATCTTCTCACAACATTAAAAAAGAAAAAACTTTCACTAACCTACCCCTAATTTTTTGAACATATTATTCTTTGCACCAAAGGTTTAGGCATACACCCCCTCCTACACCATCAAGAATTGGGCCAAGCCCAATGCCCTAACTAAACATGGGTTCTCTCATCTCCCCTAATACCCTTCATTATGAATTCTGAGATCATTATTCTTCTTCTCTTACTTCTCATGCGACGTGACTGCGCCATCACCAGCCATTTATCCACCACTGTCGAGCTCGACATTGTTTGGGCCAAATAATTTTGTTTTCATCGTCTCCTCAATTACCTCTATCTTTCTATCCGGACAGAATTGCAAAAGGAGCAGATCCAAAAATGGTAATCATAACCTATTTTCACTTTTCTTTCATTTTTTTTTATCAAAGCAGTAAAATATAAAAGCAGAAGAGGCATGAACCAATACATCAGAGACACATAGTGAAAAACCTATTAAAAGAGAAACCCCAGAAAGGGAATGTCCTAAGGAACGAGGTGTCAAAGACAACCAAAGTACAGAAAAAACTAGTCAAAAGTATGATCATTCTTGGCCTAACAGCCACTAAAAGACTACTCTCTCTATGAAAATTTGAACAAAAGTATTGGTATTCTCAGATATTCTGTTGCAATTGAACCAACTATTCTGTATTGGTCAAGGCGGCTTTGGAGGTACCCTTTTGAGCACGAGTCCTCATTCCGGCTGAGTTAAAACTAGAAGGCTTCACTTTGTTCACCTATTTCTTCTTCTTGCTCTCCGCCTTAGTGCTTTCAGATAGACTTGGATAGTCTTCAATCTCAAGTCTCTTGTCATGGCTGAGAGTATCCTCCATCACCTCTTCTACCTCTCCTACCACATCCCCCCAAAATTTGGAAAAAATCTGCACACTCTTTAGGGCTGCAGCAGAATGGAATGAGGATTTGGATGTAGGAACCAAGATTTGGCTTAAAGGGAGCTTGTCAGTTGTCAAACTAGCATAGCTAGTAGTTATAGGTTGCGGCATAGGAGTAAGCACTGGAGTATCAACCCAAACCTTTAACCTGTATGGATCCACCACTCTGACAAAGGTAGCAGGTTCAATGATATGAGAAGCATCGAGTAAAGGGCAAGACGGAAGCTGAGAGAGCGATGCAGCCTCAAAACGGATGACAACATCCATATTATGAGGTTGGGCAACTAGATGATGCTGCGCCGGAGAGGAAAAAACAACACTAGGAAGTGAGTGCTTTTGAGGACATAACTCTGTGCCTATACCTTACTGGGAAGAATCATGTTATTGTGGGACTTTAACTTTCGAGACAGTTGCCTTAGGACGATTAGAAACCAATAAATCAACATTTTTGAGTTCAACATTCAATGCCTCCTCTGGAACCTCAACATTATCTGTGGTTAACAAGGCAAAAGAGTTTTGCAATTCGACCTCTGAATCATATTTATAGGCAGGTTCTAACGGATCAGAGGAGTTTATAACAGGAACAGTGATGCTATGAATAGAAGAAGATTGCAATTCAATAGGAGAAGTTACAGCCAAAACAGGACGAGACTGATCTCAATTAAATGTTGCACCTTCAGAACGAATGCCAACATCCACATAATGAGGTTGTGCATTCTGTTTATGTTGCATCCAAGAGGAAGAATCAGCACCTGGGAGTGAATGCTTCTTAGTGATCAACTCTGCGCCAATTCCTTGCAAGTTGGAACCATGCTTTTGTTGAACCCTTGCTTGGTTATACATCCTAGGCGCAGCAGGCATGGTGTTAAGAGGGGCTTTGTCCTTATCTCTAGAGTTATCCATCCCTTCCTTCCCATGTGAATTGCGGAATTTGTTACAGGTTTGGATTGTATGTCCAAGCAAAGAGCAATGAGAGCAAAAAGAGGGTTGTTTCTCATATTGCACCAGGATCGTAAAGGCAAAACCTTCACGTTCCACAACAACGGTATCAAAGAGCTTTCTGGAGAGGTCCACAAGAACACGAGCATATAACCCAAAAAGCCGAGCCTGAGTGGCCTCATCAATCACAAGAGGGGTACCAACTCCGGAAGCAATCTCAAGCAAGGTTTGGGGATGCAAATACTCTTGCGGGAGATGCATTAGCCGCACCCAAATCTGCGCATGAGTTTGAGCTTGGTTAAGAGGATTGAAGTCCTTAGACCAACAAAAAAGACGCAATAAACCAGGTTTCATATTAACAACTCTCTGTGCCCACACTTTTCTCATGTCATCAATAAAGTTGAACTGAAATTCATAGCAACCCCTACCAACGGGAGTAATAGACCAGCTGCATACATCCGGCCATAGGCTCATCAATTTCTACTTTAGAGACTTAGCGGTCATAGGGGGGTCATTTTTTTGCGATGTGACACGACCGTGAAGATGACTTTTACACTTATCAAACTCAAATTCGTACTTAGCCTGAGTAATCTTCACCCAAACTGTGTCACCCATAATAATTTTTCGAAGGAAGTTGGTCGAGCTGGACAGTGCAGGTGGCTGAAGCAGCTTGAGCAAACGACTTCAAAAGAGGGTTTTCAGGCGTCACCTCCTCCGGTGGCACGAGAAATTTCCAAGGACAAGCCATTGATGAACACGGAAAATCCAAAATAACTTCACATACCAAAAGAACAGCAAAACAAACTTCAACCGAACACCAAAACAGATGAAAACAAAACCCAACTCACTGAAGTTGAAATAAACAACCCTAAAAGCACCTATGTTGAAATAAACAACACCCAAAGCAGTAGAGTTGAAATAAACAACACTCAGAACTCTAAAATACCCAAAAAGAACTACACAAGCTTCAAACCAAAAAATACAAGCAAGATCTCACCGGAAAAGACAAGCTCAAAACCCAAAACACCAATTGCAGATGTTGAAATAAACAACACCCATAACTCCAAAACACCCAAATTGGTCTTCACAAGCTTCAAAACAAGCAAAACGAGCAAGATCTCACCGGAAAAGATATAGGAGAAGACAATCGCAGAACCCAGAGATCCAAGCACAACAAGAAAAAATAGAGAAAACAGAGTCGAGGGAGAGATGTAACCTTGGTCGGCGGAGCAATCATCGGAGTACCACCGGTGGACTGAAACGGCGTCGTGAAGTTGTTTTAGAGATAACTTCGGTCATCATCGGTGTCAGGATCTATTAAAATATGTACATGTTTTACACTTACATACTCTTTAGTGCATGAACCAAGCACCACTTTTCTTTCATTAATCGAACTCCGAATAAAAAAAACCTTTAAATATATAAGCCAAGCAACCAACAAACTGTGTCACTAGGCTGTTCTGGATGGCAAACCTAATCCTCGTAAAAACAACATTCATGGACCTATGAGACATGACATTGCTATGCATGACTCTTTGAACTCTATGTAGAGGGTGAACAACCTATAGTGCTAGGAAGCTAAAAGTGTCAAATGCAAATGGTATAAGAGCATGCTTTCTTATATTTGACCACTTTGTTAGACGCAACTTTTAGAGCTGTCTGTTCTACCTTAAAAGCCCTGACCCCAAATTCCATAAGTGGTGAAACCTCGGTCAAGTTTGCACACGCATGTTTTCCTCCTACCCATCCGTCCACCATAACATCCACAGACCTAAGTGTCGATATCAATTTGAATGGATAACATTTTGTTATTGGTATATATATTTGTGAATATCATGTTCTCTATTTGGTTGTCCCAAAATGGATGTGAGTATATCTTTTCTCAAAATAGATGATGATGAGTAATAGGGACAATTTATTGCATATCGTTATTTAACTTATGTCCATCGTAAGTGTAAAATAGTTTTATATAATTGTCTAATTAGACCTTAAAAACGTATAAAAATATTTAAATAGTGAGACGTGGTTAGATCTATGTGTAAGTTATTTCATATAGATTAAATTATTAAATACAAATCATATATGTAGAGAACTATTACAACTAAATTTTCTGGTTAAATATGTTTTTAGGTTTTGTTTTTAGTTCCTATAAAATACAAACTACATATGTTTTTATCCCTAAAGAAGGACCAAAGGTATACTATTTACTGATTTTATGGACTTAAAAGTGAGTACATAGGTTAAAAACAAATTTGATATAATTATAAAAACAAAAAACATACAAATATTTAAAAACAACACTTAAAACAATTTTTCTCTTTCTTTCATTTATACATTTTTTTAATAAGTGTGAAATGAGCAAATGACTTACTTAATTTAAGACAGAGAGAGTATTTATTAATAAATTTTTCTACCCCGTCTAATTGATTCTTGGATCATCCTTGATGAGTAAACAATAGTTTGTTTGCGTATGTCTCTCTCAACATGAGGGACAAAACTAGAGAGAAAAAAAAGAAGATATAAATCTAAAAATCACTGACCTTAGAGTACGTGTTTTTATCACTTTCATCGTCAAGCAGTGTATCAATGTCACTGTCCAATAGCTTACATGCTTCATCGAATCTTCCCTACAAAATTAAGCACATCGTAGTTATTTACCACAAGTGTGAGTTACACAAGATTCACTCCCTCTCCCCAACCAAGCCGAACAAGCACTTGTTATGGAATCTGAGGGTGCGAGCAACAACGGGCCAAATACTTCAGGGCCACATCTCCACCCAAAACCTTAATGTGTTACGAAGATGGTTCACCTCTTTTATATTTCTAACATGTTATTCATTCATAAGCGATGAGATACATAATCACTCACTCACTACAAATTTAACTGCTTATTACACTTAAAACCTAACAACCACATCTTCACAATTGAAACCTACATTTATCCCAAAATAGTAAATAAAGGGAGTTTAATTTTGTTGGGTTAAGAGGGAAGCCAAACTTATGAGAGATCGTCATATTGAGCTGAGAGTGAGAGCAACTATACAAGTGGCTTGGAAAACCTCAACATGCATTCAATACGAGACCTCTTATTTACATTTGGCACAACAACAAATTTTAATCCCAACATCATAAATAATTTGTTCAATTTGTAAGGACAACATTCAACAATTATTCCACAATTTTTTCCTTTGAAGCATTCAGCCTTCGCTCTTAAGATATCCCTAAAACTATCCGCGGGTATGAATGATAGAAGCTTTTTTGTTTGAAAACTTAGTATCTGACTCAATGACCATCTAATCTGAGGGGTCCAATTTCAATGATGAAAGATCTATATAGTATGTACCTGAATCAAGAGAAGTTCATACACTGCCTTTCGCAAGTAGGGTTCTCTGTCTGGATCCTCCTCCTTAGATTTGGTGTATTCATCTTTTAGCTTTTCCACCATATCCACTTCTTCACGTTTCTTCCCACGATTTCTTAGATAAAGAGCATGCATCTGCAAATATAATTCCAACAAGAATAAAAAGAAAGTAATTAATAATCATTCTAATTAACTTGTCACTTTTTCATATATATATTTTTAAAATTTAACACCTTTTTCCTCGTGTGAAGTATTTCAATTATCATAACAAGAAGAAAAATTGACCTTCTTTTTATCAACTAAAGTCTCGTTAGGATCCAACTTGGGATTTAGCTCCACTACTTCAGCATTAATCGTGTTCCACAGTGAATCAAATGTATTCACTCCTCTACCTATTTTAGTAGGATCAAAAACCGAAGCCATACTGATTTTGGAATTCATCATACCACTAAAGTTAATTATTCCAAGAATGCAACCCAAAACGAGAGAAACTCCACTCATTCCTCTCGAAATTTTGTTCTCACTTCCTTCAATATTCTTTGAATTAGGCATGGAGAAGCTGTTGTTAATCATGCAATTTGCATGCTTAAATGAACGTGCAAATTGGTGGCTTGTGGTAAATTGAGGGAAATTAAGAGTGGCATGGTTAAATTTGAGATGAAATTTGTTTCCCCTTGCAATTGCATCTTCATATCTTTTGGAACCATGGGAAAGATGCAAGGGAGGACTGGCAAGGGGAGAACAACGAAGACGAATAGCATAATGTTCCATCTAGCTAGGTATAGTATAAAGTGATGGTGAGAAAGGCTAAGAAGTAAATAATATTATATATTCAATCAACAAGTTTACTAGTAGTATTTAAAAGTCATGATCTAAAATGAGTGAGAATGAAATGAATCTCTCAAATGAAGGGTTGAAGTCAGGTATCATTTTTTTATGCTGTACGTGAAAACGTGTTGCACATTTGTGAAGAAACTTTTATTAGAGTGTTTCTTATCTATATACGTAAATGGGGATAAAACTTTGCTTGAAATAAGGGATATCTAAAACCTGTGCAAAAGGAAAAGCAAAAGGGAAGAAAATCAAGATTCATTTTGTTGTACATGTGGTTATGGGATTGATCTCTTTTTATGCATGCATAGTTTGGGATAGGAAACAAATAAAAACTTGTAGAAAAGCTTATGTTGGAACATAACAACAGCTTCTGAATTGACAACTTGGTTGGGTACTTGGGTTGAAACGGTGGCCAAGGAGAAGACATGTTCTTACTTGATCAAAGTCCGTTGTAGAAGTATTCATTGCGACGTTGAGTTGGAACCTTGGAGTATGTTATGCTTAAAGTTCTCATATTCGACTATCTTGGATGTTAATTTTGGTAGGTTAGTTTACCTTCTTTAAAAAGGAAAAAAAAAACATTGTAGGCTAAAAAAGATTCTAAATAGAATGCTAAAGAAACAACTTTCAAATGAAATTGTGACAACCTAAACTTGAAAGAAAAGCTAGTGCTCTAGAATTCGAGCGATACCGTTGTGAAGATTGGAGGGGTTTACATACTTACATGTTGCAGCTTTCCTTTTTTGTATATATAAAAAAAGCAGAAGCAAATAACTTTTTTGTATATAAAAGCAGAAGCAGATAATAATCTAGCCATTTTACCATATGTGACAAAGCAAATTTTCATCATTTTGCTTTTTTATAAAATCAAAAGCAAATAATAATCTTGTCACTTTGCCAATTAAGACAAGCATATTTTCATCATTCAATCATGCTTGTGAGGTTACATGCATGGTTTAAAGTTATTTGAATTGACATATAATTTATGCTTAGTTTCACTTTAAACCTTTTCCCAAACCCGACGTATCCAGAAACTTTAACATGCTGAACTGCCATTTTTTTCATTTGACCCTGAAGTATTGTGATTGGGCGATTTTTTACCTTTCCTTTTGTTTTTTTTTGGGTGATTTTTTAACTCTTTATTTTGTTTATAATTGAGTTCAGATGGAGTACTGTATTTGATTAGATAAGAAGAAGTAATAAAATAAAAATCATTTTTTTCCTATTAGTATTTATTTTATTTAATAACAATAACAATAACAAAACTATGGATTGTGTTTTTTTGCGAAAAATCTTCGGAGATGTCTTACTTCTTCTCTTAACATTTCTACCGACACTTCTTCTTTTGATGTCCTTCTAACCTTCTTGTATAAGATCTTGGTCTCCTCTATGTAAAATTGTCATTATTGTTGCTATATATTACAAACTTAATTGATGTGATTTGGTTTTGTAAAAATTAAAAGAACGTTTCTTGAAAATTGGTCTCTCATATGGTGATCTCCAATAATTCTCTTGACGACAACCATTCTACACGGAACTCTGCGAAGTTATGCATGAACTTGTGATACTTAAAGCCTTTTAGGTTCTAACGGATTAAAGAGGTTTATAGCACCTCCCATTGTTTCTTGGAACAAATGCAACATAGAGGCGACAACAAAAGTCTTCTTGGATCGACTGCATATGATGGTATTTTCAAGGATAGTATTGTTGTTGTTGTATGTAGGGGTGGGCAAAAAAACCAAAAACTGAACTGAACTGCTGAACTGAACCAAAAAAAGGGTGTCCTTGAAAATTTTGTATCGAGAGCTCTGCTGAACAGTATTGCAGTCTTCTTGGATCGACTTGTATGGTGTTTTGCTCAAAATTTAAGCATATCTACCACTTTTCTTGCAAAGCTCGCTGAGGTTATGCATGCAATCGAGATAGCTTCAAAAAAGGGTTAGACATCTCTTTGGTTGAAAATAAACTCTTAACCGGTTACTCTTGATTTTCTAAAAGGAAAATTATATGGTGAAGTTCGTCTATTGACTTTTTCGGTGAAGTTACCCTATATCCAATAATAATGTGCCACGTTTTTAAATGATGTCATGTCATGTTGATGGTTGCATGGTATGTAGTGTGTACCTTTAGTCAAATTTAATTGAATCTTAATCCTTGATTTTATTAGATATTTTGAACCATTAGATTAAGCACCTCATTAGTGTTATTGTGTTGCCTTTCACATTATATTTATTTCCTTTCTCCTTTTTCCTTTCTTCTCCATGATAATTTCTAAATATTCTTTGATGAATTGTTCATACAGCCCTTCCACCATATCCACCACCATCACGATGGCCGCCGCCACCACCTCCAAAAATTAAAATGTCCTGATTTGTGTTATTAAAGTTTCCAGATCTATGTCGTAAAATTCAGCAACATAGGCACAAAGATAGGATGAACGCGACGATGGCAGCAGTAATCTGGTGATGGTTTAAGGGTTGTTTGAACAACACACAACTTTTTTTCAAACACCTGATTTTGCGATTTAAATAGATAGGAAGGAAGAGGAGAATTAGAAGAGCATTGAAAACGAATTATAATCATCATTTTCGACATTCAAAATAAGTATAAATCATCGGGTTCAATTTCGGGTTCCAAGGGTCTAAATCGGGTTTAAACGACCCGACTGGAGGTTGAAGACGACTTCCTCTTGTTTTTAATCGGACTTTTTATTACAAATAGAAAAGAGCGAAAAAAACTCCAAATAGATTGTATGTGTTGCAGTGGTTTAGCGAATTATAAAAAGGTTTATGGTCGTGAGTTTGATCCCTGCTCTTTTTATTGACATGTTTTCCAATTCCTTTCCAATTAATACGACAGCAATATTTTTATTAGATTTGTTAAGCGCCTATTAATAGTAGTAAATACCGAAATAAATGCGCGTGTACATAAAAGCAAATCCTTGAAAAACTAACCACCATATCAATTACTTATTTTAGTAATCAAGTGAAATATATTACATATTTATACTACTCCCTCCGTCCCAAATTGTATGTCGCTTTAGAGAAAAAATTTATCCCAAATTATATGTCGCTTTACAATACCAATGCAACATTAATGTTACTTTTCCTATTATAACCTTAACTATTTATTACTCTCTCTTCTTTCAATTCTTTCATTTATCTTTCCCATATTATTTATTAAGGACAATTTTGTAAAACAACTCATAATATCTTTTTTCCACACAATATTAATTGCATTTCTTAATATGTGTGAAATGTCCAAAACGTCATACATTTTGGGACGGAGGGAGTACTACTTATTGGAAATTTGTAAATTCAAAAACAAATATAAAACTGAATTTATTGAAACAAATAATGCTAAAATTGAAGTAGCCGTTAATTCGTTAAACCAAAAATTATTTAACAAATGGAGTGAAATATTTAATGGATAGGATTGAAAGTATTATATATAGTTTGTTGAGATATTTACTCTACATAAAATATTAGGAATTCAATAAAAAGATTAAATAAAACATTTTGTGGATAAGATCAATACTTTGTTGAGATATTTATTTGAAATAAAATATTGATTTAAAAAAAAATAATAAAATAATATTTCCAAGTAAATTTTGTATTCCTATATCTTTATAGAAAAAGGTTAATTTAATTAAACGGTCTGGTTAATTATATTTGTTTCTGTTTGTGACCTAGACTCTTTTCAGTCGTCGGACAAGCGTAGTTCCAAGTTGACTAGGTTTCTGAAGGGATAGTTTGTCAGATCGACTTACCAATCAGATTTCGATCTGAAAAGTTCCAGTTCTTACTTCCTTATTACTCTATTAAGGTCATATTCAATGGTCTGATTGATTATATTTGTTTCCGTTTGTGACCTAGACTCTTTTCAGTCGTCGGACAAGCGTACTTTCAAGTTTACTAGGTTTCTGAAGGGATAGTTTGTCAGATCGACTTACCAATCAGATTTCGATTTGAAAAATTCTAGTTCCTACTTCCTTATTACTCTATTAAGGTCATATTCAACGGTCTGATTGATTATATTTGTTTCCGTTTGTGACCTAGACTCTTTTCAGTCGTCGGACAAGCGTACTTTCAAGTTTATTAGGTTTCTGAAGGGATAGTTTGTCATATCGACTTACCAATCAGATTCCGATCTCAAATATTCTAGTTCATACTTCCTTCTTACTCTATTAAGGCCGTTTTCAACGGTCTGATTGATTATATTTGTATTCGTTTATGACCTAGGCTCGTTTCAGTCGTCGAACAAGCATACTTCCTAGTTGACTAGGTTTCTGAAGGGATAGTTTATCAGATCGACTTACATCGAAGATTCCGATTTCCAAAATTCAATTCATGCTTCATTCTTATTCCAATAAGGTCATATTTAACGGTCTGATTGATTATGTTTGTTTCTGTTTGTGATCTAAACTCTTCTCAGTCGTCGGACAAACGTACTTCTAGTTGACTAGGTTTCTGAAGGGATAGTTTGTCAGATCGACTTACCAATCAGATTATGAAATATTTAAATATATTAAATGAAATTATTAACATTAGTTTAATGTTTCTATGGATGCAAATTTTAGGCACATTAATAAATTAGTGGAGATTAAAATTAGTAGAGATTAAAATTCTAATGAGGTATATTTTAGGCAATTTTGTGAACATCAATTTTATTATACAAATTTTATCTATTTTTTTAAGACGTTTGTTATCGATTATTTTGTCAAAAAAAAGTTTGTTATCAATTAAATATTTTTTATTTTATATATAAAACACAGTTAAATATTATGTTGACATTTATTTTATTTAATATTCTAGTAGATACCTAATTATCATTCTAGAATTTTAATGATAATCATTTCCGTTAACTAGTCATTAGTTATAATATTTGTTTGCTCAGTCATTTTATATCAGAATCATTGTTTGCTTTTACAACCAATCAAATCAAATTGTTTGTCATTTGTTTAATTTTCTACCAATCAGAGTTAAGCAAGTTATATACTATGATTATTATTTTTTTGCTATACTTTTCATAGCACTTTCAAAATACAACACAAATATCTGAAAGTATATACTGAACCTATTAACCATGTGAGAGAACCAAGGAGTTACGCTTCTAATTAATCAATGTTTTGATTTCTAGGCTAACTTTATTATTTGGGAAATGTTAACTTGTGTGTTTATTATGTTTATATCTTTATAAATGTTAGACAGTCTGACCTAACCTTAATCCCGTCCTTTTTGGCGGGTCCGAATAAATTTTATGAAAAAAAGGTTTTGCAAAGAATCGAACCAGGTACCATATGACTACACTTTACAACTTTCACCACTAAGCCACTTCTATTTTGATTGATATATTTTTGCTTCCAAAATTGATATACCGTACTAAAACATTTTTTTTAAAGTCACAAATGCCCTAGCGGTTCCTTTTCATTATTAACAAAGAAGAAATTTAAGAACACAACTGGTTGCAATTGATGAAGATAGTAGGAATCAAACCATGTACATGGTTGTGCAAAATCAAAATTTTAACCACTATGTCATCTATCTATTTATGTCTAAAATCAAAATACATTATATATGTAAGTATGTTATATCTACATTTTTTTTCTTTCAAAACATCATTATTAAATATAATATCAACATAATACGCATGTAATCAAATTATATATATTTTGTTAAATTATATATATATATATATATATATATATTTAATTCATATGCAAAACACCGTTAAATATTTACACTGCACCTGTTGCAGACTTTATATGTTTATATGCACGTAATCTTATTTTTGCAGAAGGAAAGTGAAATTGAGTAAAATAATTCCCAAAAAAAAATTAAACTGAAATTGAGTTTTTTAATTTTTTTTTAAAAGTCAAAACTCAATGTATTCCCTTGTAATTTTCTTGCGTGCCAATTTAGTCTTTGGTAAAACAAATAAAAATTAAAAAAAAACTCAATTTGATTATATTTTAGTCTTCGAAATTTCAGTTCCTACTCTGTTCTTATTTCGATAAGGTCATATTCAACGATGCGATTGATTATATTTGATAGCGTCAGTCGGTTGGGTCCGTTTTGATCGTCGGAGGAATGTTCTTTCGTGTTGACTAGATTTTTAATGGGATAGTTTGTCAGATCGACTTAATTCCGATTAATCCGTTAGAAACTATGCATTACAAATGGTCACGTAGCTCATTACTAAGGTCGTTTTAAACGATCTGATTGATTGTACTTGATGCCGTTCAAATTCTAGCCACGTTTCAGCCGTTGGACAAGTGTAGTTCGTAAGTTGATTAGGTTTCTGAGGAGATAGTTCGCCCGATCGACATACCTTCGAAAATCGGATATGAGAAATTCCAGTTTATATCTACTTCTTAGTCTATGAATGTCATATTCAACTATCTGATTGATTATATTTGTTACCGTTTGTAAACAAAGTTTGTTTAGGTCGTCGAATGAATGATTTTCCTTGTTGACTAGGTTTTTGTGGGGATAATTTATCAGATTATTTAACATCGTTACTTTTTTTAAATTTTATCATTAATGTATGTGTGTCCATATTAATTTTATTTAGCTTTGTATCAATGTAAGACTTGCTCTACTTAGAAACCAAAAATTAAATGAATTAAATCATTTAATACTTGCTCACAATTCAAAACAATTAATAATAATTAAATAGAATAAAATTCCTAGAAATAAACAATTGAATGAGTGGTGATGTTAATGTGTTACTGTGTAATAGGTTGCCTCTTCAAGTCCTGCATAGTACATTTTTTTTGTTTTTAAACTCATGTTCTTCGCCCGTTGACTGTAAAACGGGCTTTTTGCCCCGCGTTCCAACCCGACTGGATCTCCCTTTGTACTCAATAAAATTCAATAAATTTTTCGTAGTTTTGATCGGAATTGAAAGGTATGAAGAAAACACAAGTTTATTTTGCAAATCCACAATCTAATCACATATTTTATTTGAGTAAATCATGTGTAGAGAGTGTACCACAATAACATAGAGACCAAACAAATCCAACCGTTAAGATCTTGAAAGAAACTGGTCCATGGTGGAACATATGGAGCAGGTGGTCCATATTAAAATTTGTCCTACATCTGACGTGTCATCACTTGAAATCTGATTGACTGGATTAAACGACTGCACCGAAGAAGTCAATTGCCCGACTTCTTCATAGAAGCTCCCTTTCTAAAATCATGATTTGATTCTTTGGACTTTGGAGGTCAAGAAACAAGTGGTTAAATCGTGTTTATTTAACTAAAAATATGTGATTCATTATTTCTCATATCTTCATAAAATACAATTGTTGTGAAGACAAGACCGCTTCCTTTTGTTTTCCTGCCTAAAAGTTTTAAGAGCTTAAACTTTTTATTTTGTCTATACACTTTTTTTTTTTGGTCAAATTACCCAATAAGTAGTAATTCACCTTTTAAGATGAATAAGTATAGTGTTAGGAGATCGACCCCAATCCTTTACATATATTATGCAATGTTTTAACATTGGAGACATATGTTGTTTATGCCCATGAATATTTACTTTAGATTTTAGCCTAGTAACCCAAAGGTTGTAATTTCTATTATTTTTTAATTAATAAATTTTACAACAAAAAAAAAAGGGTTGGTTGAATAAAAAAATTACAAAAAGAATGAACAAAAAAAAACATTTTAAAACCGAAGCCCATTCCAATTAATTTTGAAAGGTCCATCATCGTTTTTATTTCAACAATAAAATTGTCTAAAACCCTAAAACCACAAACTTCAGCAGCTTCTTCACCTTTGCCGGAATATCTGAAATAAGTCGGAATCACTCACCGGAAAACACCGCCGGAGTTCTTCCTCGGCATCCATAAACAGTGACAACACAATGGGATCCAAAAAGGAAAACAAGAAGAATCACGACGACGACAAAGGGAAGAAGAAGAAGACGAAGAACAATGGCAAGGGTAAGGATAATTCGTCCAATCCGAAGAAGTCTGATAAACCATCACACAGTAATGATAAAGAGGTTATCGAAGATCCTCGATTTGCAATGGTTCACACCGACCCACGTTTTCGTGAACCACCAAAGCATCAAACAAAGGTTTCAATTGATTCTCGATTCAACCGCATGTTCACTCACAAGAGTTTTTTGCCTTCTTCTGCACCCGTTGATAAGCGAGGTAAACCCAAAGATAAGGCTAATTCGCAGGAACATTCTCTTCGTCATTACTATAAAATGGACGAAGAAGATGAGAAGAAGAAGAAGAAGAAAGTAGAACAGAGTAGTGATGAGGAGGACAATGATGATGTTGAAGAGGAGGAGTTGGTGAAAGTTAAGAATGCGAAACCGGAGATTGATAATGGAACTGAGTCTGAAGAGAGCGGTGATTCGGAGGCTGATGCCATGGATTCAGATACTGATAAAGAAATAGATATTGATACGGATACTGATGATGGTGTTGATGAGAACGATTCTGAAGAGGATGAACCTGAAATTCAGGTATACTTTATGCATTTTAATTGGAATATTCTCATGTTTCTGATTTATATGCCATTTTAAAATTATGTCACTTATTTTATTCTTATTATTAGTAGTATTAGGATTTAAAGGAGATGCACTGTCAGTGTAAAATAATTTTAATTGATTGGTCGGTCTCTTATTAGATGTCAGTGTAAAAATGTTTTACTGTGTATGCCCATTAAACTCTGAGTATTATTATTATATGGACAGGAAGAGGTAGCAGAGATTGAGAAAGAAACACATAGGTTGGCTGTTGTTAATATGGACTGGCGGTATGTGAAGGTGCGTATTCTAAGCATAATGTGAGTTAATTGCGTGTTTTTTTGGAGTGGGAAGATTTTGTTTGGTTAAAATGTTGTTTGTGTTTTTTTGGCTGTAGGCTGTTGACTTGTATGTATTATTTAGTTCATTAGCCCCAGCTAGTGGACTGATCAAATCGGTAACTATTTATCCAACCGAGTTTGGCCTTCAACGTATGAATGAGGAGGAAGTTAAAGGGCCTGTTGGTCTATTTGATGGTGAAAATAAAAGAAGTGATGAAGATGATAGTGAGGAAGAAGAGACTGATGAAGAAGATTTTCATGATAGTGATTCTGACAATGAGAAGCTGCGTGCATATGAGAAGAGCAGGATGAGGTAAATAACAATAAAACTGATTCCTGTTGTGATATATTAGCTTGAATGGTGTATAGATTTACATTAAGCTGTCATATTTACTTTCAACTTGAATCGAGCATGATTTTAAATTAGGGAAATGTTAACTACTGCCCCCGGGGCACTAGTTAAGGACCTTAAATAGTAACTTTTAACGAAAGTTTGTGCTACTGTTTCACGTCATTTAATAATTAATTATTTTTTCCTTTAACCATTCATTATATCAAGGTGTAAGTCTTGTGCTATTTCGAAAATATTTTACACGCTGATATTGTTAAGTGGGAATGTGTGAAAATTTATAAATTCTATTCCTTCCTATCTTTGCTATCCTCCTTTCTTATGATCTAGAATGCGGCTATATGGTCAGGAATGTTGTCATGTCATTTACGCTTTGTTTTATGGAGATTATACTTCCCAGAACACATGGGAAATAGTGAAACACACATTGCTTTGCACCCGTCTCACATGTCACTCACATTATTGTTATTCCATGTTTACTATGTTGACGTGCCCATCTCCCTTTTTCCTCTTACCACCATGTTATTCTAACTTGAATCTTTATCTGGCTCTCTAGGTACTATTTTGCTTTGGTGGAATGTGACTCAAGTGCCACAGCAGATCACATTTACAAAGAAAATGATGGTGTTGAGTTTGAACACTCATCTAATCCACTTGACTTGAGGTTTATTCCGGATGATATGGAATTCAAACAGCCTCCTAAGGATGTTGCAACAGAGGTATTTAACATTTATATATATGCTGTATCATGCATTATTATAATAGAATAGAAAGATATTGACTCATTTCTCTTCTTAGATACCTTCAAACTACGAGAACAAAGATTTCTATTCTCGGGCACTTCAGCACAGTAAAGTTGAACTTACTTGGGATGAAGATGAACCTCTTCGAGCAAATACTTTGAAGCGGAAATTCACTGACGAGCAGGTCAGCATGCTGTCTTAATGTATTGTATACTGTGTTGATAAATTTCTATCTTGGAAAAATCTTGTGTTGTGTTAGTTTTGAACATCTGAGTAGTTACCTCATTTTTTATTTAGTCATTTCCAAATAGTATTCATATTTATAAAATTATCAAATTTGATGCATATACTCTGTAAATATCCATGCCATTCACATACATATACACTCACAAACTGAATCTTTATATACAGCCATTCTTTTGTGCCTTAATAACTAGTACAAATGTATCTTGTACTTGTCTTTTTTTGTTAATTGAATTGTATCTGTGTGGTAGAAGAAATTGGGGACCACTGATATTCTTTATGTAATGAATTTATATTATTTATTTCATGCAATTTGCTTTGTAATAAGCTCTTTGTCCGAAGCTTTTAGTTTTTTTCTTTTCCTTTCTATTGTGATAGCTGGCTCAGTTGGAAATGGATGAATTAATAGCTTCTGATGTGAGTGATAGTGATGATAGTGAGGATAACAATGAGACTGATGAGCGGCCTAGAAAAAAAGATAATAAGTATCTTGCCTTGCTCGACAATAATTCAGATGAAGATGAAGATAATGATGCCATGGATATGGAGGTGACCTTCAATACAGGTTTGCAAGATATAAGCAAACATATTATGGAAAAGAAGGATAAAAAATCAAGAACAGTTTGGGAGGAATGTCTGAGGAAAAAACGTGAGAAAAAGAAAGCCAGGAAAAACAAATCAAAGCATTCATCATCATCAGATGACGATGATAGCGATAATACTGATCAGGAAGCTACTGAAGACGCAGATGACTTTTTCATTGATGAGGAACCTGATATTAAGAAGAAGAAAAAGAAGAAGGCAGAAAGTAAAAATGACAAAGATCATAAGCTCCAAGATATGGATGGGGGAGCCAAAGCAAGCAAAGAAGAGCTTGAACTGTTGCTTGCTGATGACAAGGGGACAGGTACTGGTCTCAAGGGATATAACCTAAAGTTTAAAAAAGGCAAGGGCAAAAAGGCGGAGAATGCTATTGATGAGGGGAAAATACCAAACAATGCATTTGATGATCCACGTTTTGCATCTATCTTCTCAGCTGACTTTGCTATTGATCCCACCGATCCACAATTTAAAAGGTATTTTATGACATAGATAAAAACTTTATTGTATATAGCACAGAAACTGTATGAAGTTCTTCGATATTTTTTTATCACTACTATTTCACTCCGATGGGGTAAACTTGGGATTATGTTGTAAAATATTTCTTGGCATGATGGTTACATTCAGCTGGCACCAAAAAATATCTTAGCTAAATCAAAATCCCAATGTTATCCTGTCTAACTCAAAGATGACATTTGTTATGTTGCTAAGATTGGAATGGTTGGAATGGTCTTTGCTCCCTATAATTGTACTTCCTGCTATTCAAGAAACTTGTATATGCTATTTTTTTCCTTTCTAAAATTTAATTGTTGTTGATTGCAGGAGCGCCGTGTATGCCAGGCAGCTGGCACAGAAGCAGCAGAAGGGTCGTGAAGAATTATCAGTAGAAAGGGAGCACATGAAGTTTCCGAAAGAAACACAATTGTCTTCTGATGGTTCTGGTATGAAGCAGAAGGGTGGGGAAGAAGGGTCAGATGATTTGAAATCAAAGCAAGATAAATTGGAGTTATCATCTTTGGTTAAATCGATTAAGATGAAATCAAAGCAAATCCAGCTATCCTCTGATGGCAATTCAAAGAAAGCTGGAAAATCACAATTTAAGAAAAGAAAGCACTAGGTCTTAACCTTGGGGTCCAATCTACTCACTTGAATGCAAGAGACCAAGGAACTTGTGAAATTGTTACGGCCCCTTCCACATACCGGCAAAATTGCTGGGGGAAAAAGTAGGCATGTGGTTGGTATTGGATCCATTGAGGCTCAGTTAGTTTAATCTTTTGTCAAGAACTTTCTTAATCACAATGCTTATTAATTTTTTTGTTGCAAACTAGGTGGATTTTTTTTGTTTTTAATTTATATTTATATATACCTTCTCATAGTTGGATTTTTTTTTTAATTTATTATATTTATATATACCAAGCCTCGACAGTTTTTGTTTTTGTAAAAGTTGGAATTCATTTCAAAAGGGCAAAAGCTCTAAAGCCAGAAAGAGTCGCAAAAGCGCTGGTTTAGGTTTAAATATAGCTGCTTTTATCCCCTAACCATTTCTAAAAAAACTTATCCCGTCTGGATAGGCAAAAACCATGGTTTTCTCCCGATACACCGTTCCATAGGTGGAAAGACTGTGTTTGCCTGTCCAGGATGGTGCCATCGGATGGAATCGAATTTTTCGAGTGGAGTGGGGGGAGAAGTCCCTTTGACAGCTTAACATTGTTTATATTGATATTGATATTGCTTGTCTCTTAATTAGTTAACCTCAAATCTAAATTTAAATACAATTTTTTTGTAAAATAATTATTAGCATTAAAAATCTCTGTTTTTTATCGTCTGAAGTGATTGTTGTTAAATTTAATAAAGCTCAAGTATTGAAACAGTTGTTAATCTCAAGTTGTTGGCCTCTAGTTGGAAAACCTGAGTTTTCTAGCAGCTGCAATCATTGGTCGGAACTTCTTTACTGTCCAATTGAACTTCATGTTACTATAATCTATTTTCCTAAGAACCGTTATTAAGAATTAAGATAAAAAAGTATTTAAACTGTTTTTTCTTTTTCTAAGTGAAACACGTTTATAATTTTTTTTTTAAAATTATTTGAATTCCATGAAATTACGACAATAACGATTATTACGCTGACAACGGTTCTCATGCTGACAAAAGTTGAACTCACGACTTTACGGATGAGTCAACTCCTTACCAAGTAAGACAACCTTCATTGATTTACATTAAAGTTACTTACCACTCCCCTATAACTTAACATATCATTTCTTAGTAACGAATAAAACTATATACTTTAAACATATATAAGAAAAATAAAAATATACTATACTATCAAAATGGATATCCTCTCGTCTACTACTGCATTGATCCAACGGCTGAGATTCAAAAAGGAAATAAAAACGGCAATGTCATTGGGAAGATAACGGCAACGGATGGGTGAGGTGAGCCAATTTTTGAGATTTCTTCATCCCTCGCGTTGCTGTTATGGGATTTCTTCATCTCATCATCTCTTAGCATATTATAAATTCGAATCAGTTTTTTTATTTTATTTTTTTGAAAAATGTCAAACTCGTTGTTAGAAAACAGAATCACAATCCCACCTACCATGGAGGAGCTAACTGGGTTTTGGTAGGATTGAGTTCTTGTCCTTATAATACTAATTGAGTAGAAACCGCATAACACCCAAAAAATCAATTCACCATTTGCGTGAAAAGCCACTGAAAGAGGATCAATATGCTAACTTGTTTCTCCTCTATTGTTCTTTTCCTTTACTGTTTTCGTCAATATAAAATATGGGGCAAATGTTGTTTCTCGGTTTTGTGTGGTGAAGATTAATTCAATTTATTTGTATTTTGGGTGACTGAAATCACCATTCTAGAAAAAAACTCGAGAACAACAGCGGCAGGTAAAGAAAACCCATGAAAGTCGAAGAAAGTGAACCACACATACTTCTCTTTTTATTACTAAACCATTGGATTAATCCAACGGCACATAACTGCACAGGAGAAACTGCCGGATAAATTAAGGCAGGAAGGGATTCATTTCATATTAAAATAATACCTGCTTGTACCAACAACAAAAAAAAGTACCCGTACATCTTATCTTATTTTGCGTTGCTTCCCAAAAATTAACTCTTGAGCCAAATAGTAAATAAATATTGCAGTGTCTTTTAGTAAAAGGAAGGACTGAAAATATTGCCACTAATTCCGGGTACAGCACAAAGGTAATTGACATTGACAGAGAAAATATTCATACACAAATTGTAATCAATAAGAGAATTTGATACATTAACTAAGTAACTCTGGTAATTTATGCAACAGAGTTACACCAACATGATATGAGTATCAGGTGTATGCCATGCAAACTATACGATAGAAGGGTACATAAAGGTGCATTTAAACTGTTGCAGGGTCGTTGATCACACCCAAGAAATCGTCTTTAATGGTACCTATGCAGAACTGCAAAAGAGGATAATATGTGACATTAAATAAAGGAATGAGTTCTCGAAGATAGTGAAACCATAAAACATGATAAATAGTTACATACAAAAGATCAAAGGAAAAATAATTTAATAGCTATGAGAAACTGAAGAGTTGCACCGGTCAGTGTTCTTTGTATTCATGTTATTGCCCTAAGGGCGAGTGAGGGAAATGAAAAAATAGGTTTAGCATGTGCAAGAGTATAACTTGATTCTCATCAATAAATATTGAATTCTTTTTTTATCTAATGCTAAAACTGTAACTAGGCTGCTATCACGAGTTAATTAAGAAATCTTACAGGATAATCATGCAAGAAAATAGGAACAATAATCAGACAAGTAACATCAACAAAGTGGTAGAAAATAACCCTCCTCGGTGCATAAAGTAACTGGACAATTTGTGATCACAATTTGCTCACAAGTTCTACCATGTTTTGCATCTTACTACAGTAGTAAAGTAAAATTGCAGCATGGAGCAGTAATATGATATGGTAGTAAGATTAACATGGTAAAGTGAACGCCTAAAAAAACAAATTGTGAGTCACTTTCACATTCAAACCCCAAAAGTGATAAAAGATTAACATATATACTTGGTAGTCACTTTCACATTCCATGTCGATCACTTTCACATAAATTTATCGCCACTTTTATGGTATGTACAAATCACTACTGCTAAGCCTGTGAATCATACGAACTGATAGAAACCGACAGTTATGAGCAATGCGACAGTGCATTATTTCATAAAAGGAAATGAGATCTAGCTCTACAATGAAAATAAAAGTACATCCAGAGTCAGTGACTCCTAACCAGAGAGATATTATCTCCTACCCAACTCAATAGCATAATCCGGAATACCCTCACACCTAGACTCTCCCTCCTTCAAATAAAACCTAGGGACCCCTCATAACTAACTTCCACCACTGACCCCAGTCTTCCCCTTGTGTATACCTACCATGTCGTGGGTCTGTTCATTTCTGCTTTTATAATGGATCACCTGTGTCATAAGGCCCAAGGGTCCTACCATGAACTTAAAAATAAAACTATCATAAACTAGCCGTTCTCTAGGAATTTGTACTAGTAAACAGACTTGCAAGAAACGAAAGCTATATCTGGCACAGACCACAGTGCTTTCATATCCTATTAATTTGAATTTCTTAAAAGTATAATTTAGCATAAAACCGATGGAGCTTAACTACATAAATAAAAGCAAACTAAAAGCTGCAATATATATGAGCTTACAATTTCAGTAGCATCCACTCGAGTCCCAATTATCTTTAGCCTCACTTCACTATCTTTCTGAATCTTAACCTGCAAAAAAACAAACGATCAAAGCCAAAAACATAAAAAAAAAAAAAAAAAAACATTAAATTGAACGCCTAAAAAAACAAATTGCTCTCTTCCTCTTCAATGAGAAATTATTATAAATGATATGTACCGATCCATCTGAAGTAGTGTAGTTTGGCATGTCTCCAGTCTGGAATTCCATATCATCCGGAATCAACTGAAAGGAGAAAAAAGGGTTTGATCAAGACAAAAATACATGAGGAAATAGTAGTAACAAAGGCAAAACAGAATAGCTACGGGAGAGACTAAACTCGGGTCACAATTTAAAGCTTGCAAATTATCCTTTTTTCAAACTTTGCAAGAAATCAATGAAAACCATTTTCATACAGACAGTGATCTCTAGTGTATATACTATATAGTCAATATGACAAATGACAAAACAAGAAGTCAATGTCTTTTCCATTATTCAGAAGAACATAAGTGGTTATGCAACTTGACTGCAACAAGTTTGGACAGCATTCAGTAATTATTTTTTTCGGAATGTGCATTTAACTTTTTGATAAGAAAGAATAACTTAAGACAGGTAATGTCTTTTACTCCTCTAATCTCAAGTACATAAATGAGAATCATGATTTTAAGGCTTAAAATGAAGAACAATAAGAACAGTATTTTAGGTATAAGTGCGTAAGGTGAAGATGATGATAGAGGCCTTTTCGCAAAGGTTATAAAAGAACTTACATGGTTCGAAACGAAGATTTGAACTGGTCCAGCTTCAGCAAAAAAACCCATCTGTACAAACAGAACTCAATAATATAAACCACTTTATTGACACAGCAGAGTCAGACACCTAGATAAAGCTAATGAGTAAAATGTAGAGACAGGAATTGCATAAACCTTGTTCACCATGGTAACAACAGCTTCTAAGATCTCTCCCTTAAATGGTCGAAAGACAACACATTGGTACTTAACCGGAAATGTCACAAATCCGGTCCCATCGCGAATTATCCCTTTGCCAATGTTCTCAATTCCCGTCACCGCCACCACAAATCCATGTCGACCACTGCGTAATAGTTGAAAGCCCAAAAGTTGCATCACCACAAAGTCCAAAACAGAAACAGCTTGATCCAAATTATTACAGGTTTATTTCCAAACAAAATTAATACAAGACACAAAAAGGTTTATTAAGACATTGTTAGTTTGGGGTTTAAGAGGTCTGTTACAGGTCAATTGAAATTGTTTCCATCTTCAAGTAACGTTCAAAATGTAGTTCTACTTAATTTTTCTTCTTCTTTTTATTTTTTTGGGTAGATAATTTTTCTTCTTTAAATGATAACCAAAAACAAAATTGAAAAGAAATCAAAGACAACATAGTACATATTCTTCAAGTAGTAGTCTGTTAATGAAAAAACCTCAAGTGATGGCATCTTTTGTCCTAAGTTTAATTACTAGAATTATGGTTTTGTAAAAAAGACTGAAATGGTCTTAAGATGAATCACCTGCAAGTGCCTTCGACATCTTTCATTAGCTTGGAAACAAGATTATCACGAAGGTTCCGACCAAAGTAGCGTGGATGCAGTTGCATGTTTCGCTCCAGCACTATGTGGAAAAACATTTTCTTATCTCTCCCTTGTCACCGAACCTGAACAGTTACTTGAGGTCACAAAACAAATAATTAGAGTAGACTCAAAGAATACCATAAAAAAAACAGTCAAATCCATATAAACCCTAAATCGAATAAAATCAATGTTCTCAAGTTCCCAATGCTAATGAAAATAACATAGTAAGCTAACAAAAAAAAAAATCACAAGTTGTCGATGAAATTCAATAGATATATGAAATTAGAGAGGAAGTGTGTGTGCTCCGGTAACAGTTTAATTTTGAGAGTTTAGGCTAATTTTCTGTTCGATTGAAAAATTAGCGTATGCAAGAAATAATATTTAGTGAATATGTGGTTAATTAAGGTGTTAACCCTGATTACTCAACAATGCAAAAATTCTTCAAAAATCGTAACAATACCAATAAATGTTGCTCTTATTGAAGTGATGGAAAAAAGCTAGTCGCTGTTTTCGCACTTCAATTCGAAAAGATAGGGGAGAAGGAAGAAAGGGAAACTAGAGCCAGAGCCGAACCTTGTTCGTGTGTGAGTTCTGAAGCTACGAACTGTGAAGGGTGTGGCGTCACCGGCGTACAGTGGTAAGGTGAAAGAAGTGAGAGAGGAATCGCGGATTTTTATTTTAGAGTGTGTTTCACTTTTTTTTCTTTCTATGAAGTAGTTTAATGGTCGTAAATTCACGTTTAAGTTAATAAATGGATGTTTAGGGTTCACTCCAATCTCTTGTATTTTGTACGAGGAGTGCTAACAACACTCTCTCTAATACTCACTCTCTTATTGGTTTAAATCATTGTGGGTCTACACTTTGAAAATAGAACGCACACAAAGTAGTGGGACATACATTGATTTCATTGAATAGAAAAGTAGGTCTTAGAGAGAGTGTTCAAAAGTGAGTGTTGTTAACATTCATCATTTTGTATTTCATGTAATATTCCTTATCAATTTAATTAAACTCATGAGACGATCAAATATTTTGTTGTTTAATTTACTGAATAATTGATATATTTCAACTATATTATTGTTTTTATTTGCTAATAAGACTCTTATAGATTAACTAAATAGGTAATTCAATTTGAAAAAATATATTATTTGCTTCTATATAAAGTTGGATAGATATTTTAACATATACTTGTTTCGTTATTGTGTATTACTTTTAAAGATATATTGAAGAGTGTGTTTAATTTTATACGAGAAATATAAATTATGAATAATTTAATAAAACTATCATTCATTAATAATATGCAAAAAATTAATTAAAGAAGTTGGAATAATAAATAATAAGAGATGTGTTATTTGAATAACCATGTGGTTGATAACCACAATTTTACAAAGAAAAAGTTGGTATTAACACGAAAACCAAAGCAATAGAAAGATAAAGTAAAAACATAGTATAAGTATGAGAGAAAAAGTTATTACAAAATAGTTGTACAGATATCGATTTTTTTTTTAGGAATAAACTTATAGCTTTTCATTATTAATCAAAGTAGAAATACAATGAGGAGTGTTATGATAGATAATGGAGACTAGCATTGTGTGGTGCTTCCTTGGCTAAACCATGTGCAACATCATTGACTTGTCTCCTAATGAAGTTCACATTAGAGTTCATTAATTCAGAACCTAATAACTGTCTACAATCATCAATAATTGCAATGAAATCAGAGACACCATTTTTTCCATATATGTTATTTGCCATGTTGATCGGGTTGAGCTCTATCACCCACTTCATTGCACATAAAAGGCCTAAAGCTTCACCCATGTCAACATCGAGTATGAGAACCTGCCATTCGATTTTGGCTGTAACAAATTTCTCAAACAATAAAGATGTGATATGGAAAAAAATTAATATCTTATTGATATCATGACTTATAATAAAACACATGTTTTAAGTCACATTTAATGTAATAAAACACACACAGTGCCGAATCTAGGTTGAGGTCATTGGGGGGTTGCTTGCCCTCACTTACCCTTCAATTTTTGTAAATGTTTATGCGTAATTTTTTTTATTTTCTTACCGTTAAAAATCAAGTGTTGCCCCACAAAATATACTAAATAATACCCAATAGTATGAGAGATAAATTGTTGATTGATCATTTATTCGCATACATATAAATAAACATGCGTATTTTTTAGTGTTAAAAAGGTAACATGTAAGCAATAACTTCAAAATATAAAAAATAATAGAGAAGTACATTTCATAGGTATGTACGAGTCTTTATTATTTTGGATATGGAGAATGCTTAACAGCGTCTTCAAGATATTGGTTAAGCATCCAAAACCAATAACTTTTTATTAAAAGTAGTGTAATTATTACTTAATCAAAAGTCAAGACTTACATTTTCAAAACAATTTTTCTATTTATAGATTCATTAACCATTGCACTAAGAACAAGTAAAAAATATAGGTTGACAAATTTTTAACATAGGTTGACAAACATATATCACATCCAAATATTTGATAGAGCATCAAAAATGTTTTTAACATAAGTTGACAAACATCGCATTAATAAACTGAGGTAAAACTGATTTTTATTAGCACAACTACCAGAAACCATTAAACACATCCATAACAAAGTTACCAACTTACAAGCAACCTAAGTGGAAATTCACAGCCATTGATATTTTGCAGCCACTAATTTTACCATAAGTGGGAATTTCACAGCCATTGATATTTGAATAGTAATTATACGAACTTCATTAATCGCAAACATGAGAAAACAGAACAAAAGTTTGATGAAACTTGCTGCAATTTATCAAATCCGCAAAAGATGTAAATCAAATAGAAGAAACATGAAAAACTTTCATCGGACTCTTAACTATATCTAAATAAACTCATGTAGAACTTTTGGTCAACGAACTCAAGAAATACAATTAAGTAGCAAAACTGATTTTAAGCTAAATTTTAATATGCCACAATACAGTCTGGAAAGAAACAAAAACACGGTGACCAAAATAAAAACAGAAGCAGCTCCATCCATAATACCATAGCAATCTCAGAGCCTTCTACCCCTTCTACCACTCTTTCTGCGGGTGCTGTCAGAAGGAATTGGGGTCACATCCTCTGCAAATTTAAAAACAAAAATCAATCATTAGATATTAAGCTGGATATCAAAACGGAGAAACTAATTGACAAATTCTGAAGGAAAAAAAAATACTGCAAACGAGGCAGATACTAGGTTTTTGACACGACACAAAAACAAAAGCGCACAAAAGCCTTAAACACCATACCATCAGCAGTAAAGCAGCAGGGAACAAATTTACCAAGATACATCCTAAAAATGGATCAAAAGAATACCTATGCGACCAATTTTCATTCCTGACCGAGCCAAGGCACGGAGAGCTGCCTGAGCACCAGGGCCTGGAGTTTTGGTCTTGTTTCCTCCAGTAGCACGGAGTTTGATGTGAAGAGCAGTTATGCCTAACTCCTGTTGTTCCAGAACACAGAATCGGCAAATTATGTCAGCTAATGACAAATGCCTATGAAATAACAATTGATATTTGATACCATAGACGGAGCAACCAGATTACAAGAATTCAATAAAATTAAAAAACAGAAAAGCAGTGCCTTGTCAAGAAAAAGCACATATGAATAACAAGATACAAACATATGCAATTACCTTGCATCTGGTGGCAACATCTTGTGCAGCAAGCATAGCAGCATATGGAGATGATTCGTCTCTGTCAGCTTTGACCTTCATTCCACCTGAAAGACAGCAAATTAGATAAAATAATTTCACAAGACTGCAAAATTTCAGACTTAGGAATGCATCAAACTAGTTAATGGCAACAAAGATTTGTACATTTAAATGAGCAATTCTACTATGGTCAGGACCCCAAATGAAAGACATTTGGTCACATTCACATTAAATGAAACATCAATCAACATTTAATTTTATTCTCTATTAGTTTTTTTTCATTTGATGGGAGTGTGCCCAAATGTTTTTCATTTGGGGTTGAGCCCATAGAAGAGTTGCTCCAATTATATTATCAGGGTCATTGATAGAGAGTAGAGCAAAGTTGTAAATGGCAAGAAGGGTCTGTTTGGAATGGATTATTTAAGCTTATCTACTAGCATAAGCACTACTTGTTTTAGAGAACCTAGGAAGATTGCTTATGACATTCATAAGCTGTTTTCAGCTTATATTCATAAGTTTTCCAAGATAGTTGGTGAAAACAGGTTGTAGCTTTACACAAAAACACTTGGGATTTATTTGTCTATTGCTATATAAATAAATAAATGGACCTTTTTGGACTAGCTTATTTTTTGAGCATATGAAAATAATGCATTGTTCATATGCTTGTCAATGATGTTTTTGAATGGAAACACAAAAAACTTATGCAGATCCAATTTTCGCTAGTAAGAACATATGAATTAACATAAAAGCTTATTTATTTGCATAAGCTGTTTACCGTATGTTTTAAAAAATAAGCCAATTCATACAGGCCTGATATCTATATCATGATAAGTGCTAATGCTATAAGCTGGAAATGTCCAAACAAGGCCCAAATCTACGCTACGGGGCTTCCATATGTTTCTAATTAGTTGAAGGTTTCGTAAAAACATAAAAATCTAAAAAACAAAAGATACATGAGATAAAAACTGATTTCCACTCAAATCCACTGAAATTGCACATAGAATTTGTTCAAACTAAATATAAAAAATAAGCAAATTTAATGTTAAATAGAAATGAAATCGAAACACACTTACCAGTAATACGGACAAGTGTTTCTCTCCCAGACAAATCAGTAACATGCTGCAATAAATCAATTCATTGAGTTACAACAAGAAATCAAAAAACACTTAAAAGAATTTGGAATAAAAAGAAGGTAAATAGACTCACGATAAAAGTATCGTTAAACGAAGCAAAGATACGAGCAACACCAAAAACTTGTTCACCATCTTTAACAGCTGGACCAAGAGTCACTGTTTCTTCCTTTGGCTCTCTAACCTTTCTCTTTGACGACTACAAATACATAACCAATCATTTCGCAAACTATCAGATCTTAGAGAAAAGCATTTCGATTTCTAAGAAAAATCAATTTTGTATGCTCAATGACTTAACGAAACTGAAATCGAAAGCCATAAAGTGTTTATAGGGAAATTGATACAGATCAATGATTATGGACTTAACATACCATTGTTGAAGCTGTAGCTGTAGGGTTCGTGCTTCAATCCGCCGGCGTGCACCTTCTTCTTCTTCAGAGAGAACAAAGCGTCGATGGTTTTCGTTTATATGGGAGAAGAAGAAATTTATCTATGGATTAGGGTTTTGTGAAAGTAGTGTTGGGCTGGGCTTTTGGTAGCCCAAATATATGGGCCTATCGAAAGTTTGTAAATCAATAATTATTATTTAGACCCCCCGTATTGCGCTGAAGTCCCTCCGTTTCTATCGGGTCTGGTAACACTTTTTACCCCATTATTAGACACATTCTCAATTGAACCCCTTACTAACTTGGGTGTCGGAGCATGTGCAGGTACACCACCCCTCCATGGCGGAGAAGGACTCAACCAAGCAAGTCATCTTCTCAAGGCCAATCGAATCAGTGGCGACTTCACTAGGGATCGATTTTGAAAAACTCTCCCTTAGCCTTCCTGTACACCTTAAAAGTCCCACATTGCTTGAGGGTCGAGGCCAAGGGTAGTTTACATACAACTCCCGCCCTCATCAAACTAACGAGGCGCCTTTTATAAAGGACAAAGCCGTGAATGGTTTTCACTAAAAGCGGACAATACCTCAAAACTTGTATGTGGTGCAAAACTTGTCTCTTTGTATACCATATATAACTTGCCTATTCAAATATATGTGAATGATGAGCACTTTCATCCGATCAAATGATAAACATGACGACCCTAATCACACATCATGAGACATCAAAGCATTACCGACTTGAAATTGCGTCAAACTTGTATCAAAGACGCTACTGATCCAGCAACATCACACGTATTGTGAGGTTAGTACGAACTAATGAACTAGTCAAAATATGAAAATGTATCGCTTTTAAGTTTTAACACCTTTACTGTAACTCCTACTTATACTGTTGATAGATAGCATTTTCTTTTTGTTGATCTGCTGCTGGCAATTCTTGTTGTACCAAATGATTTATGGACCCAAGAATAAAATTGTCATTGATTGATCTGACTTAATTTTATCCACTTTAATTACCTTCACATACAAAATTGTCCGCTTTAAAACATATATTCAAAGCGCACATCAATAGGATTTTGACCTATTAGTATCAAATGTCAACCAACCTCACGTTAGAAAGTGAGGTAGTATAGTCTCAACTTTTTCAATTTTAATATACTTTCTTTTTAATATAAGCTAGAATTTCCATTCAACTAACTCACATAGTGACATATAACATATTCATATTGCATGTATTGTATTGCATCCTCCCCTTAAAAATTTAAAGCTTCTTTACACAAAAAGCAGATAAGTCCCTTCATTAACACACTTTATAAGCTCCCTCTGCCATACCAAAAACAATCATATCTTAAAGCATATTTAGCTTCAAAACTCAGAGAGAAACAGTGGGAGAAGCTTAAGGGTAGTAATTAGTACCTTGTAGTTTTGTGTTGTAGTGTTATTGTACTAGGAGAATGCACATTTCTTGCAAGTCAGTGTGCTTTGTTATAGTTTCATTTTATGCATTTGTTCTACCTTTCACTCAATGCACAACCTTGAAGGAAGTGAATCAGTTTAACAGCCACAGGAACACAGATAATAAAGTTCATAAGGTATGCCAATTTCTTTGGAATTTTGCATGTATTTTATCTTCATGTTCTTCTTCTCAATGCTGCTAACTATTTAAGCTGTGCCAGCAATAGAATTTAAACAGCTTTTAAATCAGTCTAGTTTAGCAACAATTTTAAATCGGTAAATAAACCGGTCACTAATCAATATAGCGATTGATTGATTTGTTCAAAAAATATAGCGATTGATTGTATCAATTTAGTGACCAATTTTTAGTAGTGACCATGTCTTTATTATCTTATCTCTATCTTTTATTTTCTTATATGATGACTGTGAAGTAATGTGTAAATATAATTAAGTTATAACTACTAGTGGTTAATTAATATATCAGGTAAATCATCAAAAAGCATCAGATATAGCATTACATGGATTGCTTCTATGGGGTTCAGTTGGATTCTTAATGCCTCTTGGGATACTTACAATTAGAGGATCCAATAAAGCAGAACCTGGATCAAGAAGGAGCAGAATACTCTTCTATTTCCATGTTGCTTTTCAGGTCATGTACTTCCATTAATTCTTGTGATTAAAATAGAATTTATACAATGAAAGTTACATTTTTTTGTTAAAAACTTGACAAGTGGAATAGTGTTAAATTATCTTAGTGGAGTATGCAAGATGCTTTCTTGAATGTTACATTGTGTAATCATTGAAATTTTGATCTCTGTGTAACAAAATAATCATAACTTGCTTTAACTTTTATAGTGGTGTGTCCAATGTTTTTTTTTTAATTATTTATTTTCTTTTATATCATACAAGATTATATTACTCTTCCATCAAAAACAAAAGATTATATTACTCTTATTTGTTTTTCTTGATAACAACATTATCATGGCTATCATTTGAACTGAACTAGTTAGAACCATAAGTTGTATACATTTGAAGTAGTTGTAGTTTTTTTAAGCTCTTTGGATGCACTGTAAATACTCAATGTTTCTTTTTACATTTCTATCCTCGTTGTAAAATAGTCTAACATTTCATCTAACAGATGCTTTCAGTGCTTCTTGCCACAGTTGGAGCTGCTATGTCATTGATAAAATTTGAGAATTCATTTGATAATAACCATCAAAGATTAGGTCTGGCACTTTATGGTGCTATACTTGTGCAAGCTTTCATTGGATTTTTCAGACCTCACAGGTTAATTTATTAATATTTACACCTCATATAATGCTAATAAATCAAACAAGACAAACATCATAGTTCATATAAGAAATAGCCATTTTAATTTTCTGTATTTCTGCATGCATGTTAATCAGCAGGGAAAACTTTAGAATTTATTTGGTTTGAAAAAATGTTTTTACTTGTATTTACGCATAATTTTCAATGGGTCTGACAAAAAATAATTAGCTCCTCACATTTTCATGCGGGGACAAATTAGTCCCTCTGTATGAAAGTTTGAGGGACTAATTTTACACAATAATCACATCTATACATATATTTGAAAGGATATTTTAAGAATTCATATAACAAAGTGTCACAACAATCGAATATAGTTAAATGTATATATGTGTAATTTTACATTGATTGTTTAAACAAATTAAAATTTTAAAAGTAATAACATGAAATGAAAATAGTTAAATGTTTTAAAAAATCAAACATACTACTATAATGTTTTAATCTAGGAGTAGTTGTTTTAAATATTCTAATTGAATTTGCAGGGGAAAGAAAGAGAGGAGTTACTGGTACTTTGTACACTGGATACTAGGGACACTAGTTTCCTTTGTGGGGATCATCAACATTTACACAGGATTAAAAGCATATCACAAGAGAACCTTAAAAAGCACAATGTTTTGGACTATACTTTTTACGGTGGAAGTCTTTTTCATTGGATTGATTTATCTCTTCCAAGACAAATTGGAATATATGAGAAAGCAAGGAGTGATTGAAGGAAGTGATGAATCAACTATGTCATCTTACCAAGATATTCCTCAAAGGCAACAAAATCAAAAGGAGATGTTGCCAATTGCATGTGGAAAGATAAATGCACTTGGAAATTTGTTTGACTAATATGTGACGAGGTATTATAAGTGTTTGCCATGATCTAGTGAGATTTGACCTTTATCACTTTGATTTGTAAAAAAAATATGTGATGACACTTTTCTGTTACATTTTGATTAGACTGTTGGCTTGTTAATTTTTCACTTTGGTTTTTGGCGATTGCACTTTATATGTAAGTGGAAGATGATTTTATGAAAGATATGATAGAGTGCATTCATCAAAAAGTGAAGTTTGATTGGTGTATGTCATTATTTTTCTTCACAGATTTTTCAATGTATAGTTTTCACATGTATTAATGAACATTATAAGTGTGTATGTGAATACTGACCATAGATTGTGTAGACAATGTAAGAAGCAGAGTGTGGACTATATTTGGAAAAAATAATTAAATATTATTTGATGATATATTTATATTGCAATACTTCAAATGGAAGAATGTGGTGTTGTTCATTCACGAGTAAACAATCATGAATACTTTGATCTCAAGCACTCTATTACCAACGATCAAATTTATGATGGCTCACACATACATGCTATCATTCTTATGTATGAATTTATCAGTTAAGAAAATGAAAGGGAGAGTTGGCTATCAATATTAATGTTTTTTGAAATGTATCATTTTAAATTCACGATGGCAATAGAATGTGTTAAAAAGAGAATAAATAAAATAGTAGTGGGAGGGTGACAGGCTCAATCGAAAGAAGGAAAAAAAAAAACTGTTGAAAACAAAGATGATCATCCATATTAAAAATGTGATTGTATATTGACATTTTATACTATAAGTAGTAAAGAATTACCAACAGCGGGGATAGCTCAGTTGGGAGAGCGTCAGACTGAAGATCTGAAGGTCGCGTGTTCGATCCACGCTCACCGCATTTTAATTTTTTGTTTATTTCATTGCAAAAAAGGTCCCCAAAATATTCACATCATTTTGCCAGGATCGCACTACATTGGTTCAAACTTTTTTCTGTAAATATGTAATTGGCTATACTTTATTTTCTTTTTGAAAGATTTTTTTTCTGTACTGTTGTGCATTACCAATATCCATCCTCTTTTTTTTCATCAAAAAGACATTCATACCAATTTTTTGCTATGAGCAAACTAGACAACTAAACAGTGGTTTGATAAAAAAAATTAAGCAGTGGTTTGATCACCAAAAAAATATATTTGACAGTAGTTTAAGAAAAATTTGATTAATTTTTTGTTTTGTTTGAAGATTCCTATTGTATGGCTCTTTGTTATATTTTAAAATGTTTTCTGTTTTTTGGATACACCATTTTTTAACTGGAGAATAATTAATTCATTTCATCAATAATTAAATATTCAAAAATGTAGAAGAGTAGGACTGAGAGTTAGATGTTAATGTGGTTACCTTGCTAAAATATGAGTTACCACGTTTGTTTCTCTCTTTAAAAATTCAATGTCGAAATTTTTAAAATGAAGACTCGAGTAAGATTCTACAATCTTCTAAACAACACCATACTTGGATTAATTTGCCTATGAAGAATGAATGCTATCCACCACGTATTTTGCAGCCAACTACCAATAATATTTTCTTTTATAAGATACCAACAAAATTTTGATTTAAAGGAAATAATGAATCTATATTACATTTTAAATAAGCATGTGGTGATTTAGACCAGCTAACCCTTCCGCAGACGGTTTGTGTATTTCAAATTGATTCATCCTAAATAGCAATGAACAACTAACATTACATTTGAAAACACTGGATTTTTTATAAGAACTTAGTCTCTAGTCAATTGAGGCATGATGATGGATCTGCCATAAATTATGGCCTATAAATAATAAATAATAATAACAATCCAAAGGAGTTCATAAGCTTGTTAAATATCACATAAAAACACATTTAAAGTTAAGACTTAAGTATGTTTTTAGTCCCAAGTTTCTGAAAAGTGATCACCATTGGATCTTTTTGTATTCTTTTGGTCAGCTTTTAGTCCCTCTTTTCTAATTGAGAAGAACCAACTGTGATCATTTTCAGAAAAGAGAGAGAAACAAAAAATTGACAGAAATTTTCTAAGGACCAAAATTAATAATTACCCTATTTTTGGGGACTAAAACATATTGAAGCTCAAAGTTAAATATACTGGATAAGCATTGCACATCAAACACAACAATCGTGCATGGACATAGCTCAAGTCCTTAAGGCTATTACTCAATTAAATTGAATAAACTAATTTATGGATTGAAGCTATCTAGACAGATGTAGCATGTATTTGCTAAATGGAGGTGATAAAATAATCTCATATATGCTCATGCATATTTATGAAGAGATCTAGATGTCAACTTGCCCAACATGAATGAAAAGAGTTATTTAACATAGTAGCCATAGCCAGGGTAGATAGATATGTGATCCATACACATTTATAGATGTGTGAATTTGCATATTTATACCAAACGACCACTGGCGATTAATAGACGCATAACTCATACACACTGATTAGGTCCAGTAACATGCTTCAAAAAATAGTTTCTTAACATGAATGAAAAGACAACAAACTAGGCTCCGCTCCTCACTCGAGCTACCAGCTTTCTTATATATCATTCCCCTGTTGACCGATCCGAGTTCAACAACATTTTTCAAAGAAATGTCAACGGCGTTTCTTCCCTGTGGCTGCTTCCCATGCCTGTAAAACATGATTCACAATTTCCTCTACTCCAACATTGTGCTTCACCTGTACATTGATGCAGAAAGAAAGTTAACAAGAGTAGTAAAATATTGGCAGGTCATCGTTATTCGTAATACAAGACAGGTCATATAAAGAATGCTGTTAGGCTGCTAGAAATTCAAAATCTGACGGAAAAAAATTGATGTGCTATAGGGTGAGTGATTTGGTTGAACAACAATAAGCTCACAACAAGCTGTGCTATTATTACTGCCTTAAAGATGTCACAAAGAAGCGCAGCTCGCCCACAGTATTTTGTGCTAAATAGTTATATAAGCAGAAGTAAAATTTGAGTAAGAAAAAATGCTTCATGTAAACCTTGATGCACTTCTATAAATCAAATGAGAAAAACACACACGTTCAATGCTATATAGCCAACTTTCAATCATAAATACTCGCAATTTCCTATTTAAAAACAAATCTAAGATTCACTATACAACATACCCACCAATCAATCTATCAATCAATATTCTCTGAAGGTGCCTGATATAAATTCTGATTGTGGATCTACGACAGTTGCTTGTGAACAACTCAGTTGTTTAAACGGGGTAAATATGCAATTCCAACCAGATACCAAGGCAAAATGCTCATTAGTTTTATGACTATACATGATTTTAAAGGTTAGGTCATTCACGTTGTATTAATGATTCCTTACTATTATGAAAGATGAAGCAATAACTTCAGAATACACTCAAGAATGGGAATGATATTTATGCAAGATGGGAGAGCAAATGAGCTCAACAGAGAAGCAAAAAGGAAAGGAAATTAACACGGAAAGAATAACAAGCAAACACCAGTCATTTGAGAAATAACATGGAAAGAAAGCATTCGTTATTCTTGGGAGGATTTACTTCTCTTTCAAATTTATTACCTGGACCAGTTATTTTCTCCTCAACAGTTAAGATGGAGCAGAAGAAGAATGAAATTAATTCGAAGACCAAGATACAAACCTAATGTATATACCAACTCAATTAAATCCAACATGCAATTTTTTGATGGACAATATGCTTAGGGCAGCTACTTAGCTGTTTGGTGAACCATCAAACAACCTATTTTAGTATTTTTGTTGGATAGTAGTGCATATGAATAAGTATATTTCTATAAGTAGAATATATCTGCTTTTGCATTAACTTTTGTAGATGGAACCTCAAATACTCTCATCATTACACAAATTAATGTACTTTATGGATCTGTATATTTCCTCCAGCAATCATCAATTAGCAAAGTTAGTGCAAACTACAGACTAACCCTACCGCTCCTCCCAAATATTCAAAGTGTTCTATCTGATGTGATAAAGAGTTAAAGCTCAATGTTTTAAAAACTAGACTGGACGGTTCAACTGACTGAACTGTGTTCCGGCACTGTTATGGTTCAGTTATATGAGGGTTCAACCGCGCTTCAATCTTGGTTTGAACAGTTTAAAGCAGTTGAACCATGACCCGGAGATTTCCAATTTGATGTCCAGTTTGGTTTCTAAAACATTGGTTTAGATGACCCAACAATGTTAATAGGCATTAACTTGGGAATTGGATTCCCTGAAGTCGGGTATCCTCCATCAAGCGATCCAAGCCATCTGATCTTTGATCGAACAACTCCTTACGTGCTGACTACGTGACTGTGTGGATTCCCTGACTGCAGAGAATCTGAGTCTTTGCTGGATATACTCAAAGCCACAAAGGTTGCAAGAAAAAAACACTAGATAATGTCCTAAACTAACCTGAGCAAATACAAATGGCCCCCCATCTCTCATCCTAAGAGCGTCCCGCTCCATGACACCCAAGTCAGCTCCAATTGCTTGTGCAAGGTCAGTCTTGTTTATCACCTGAAATTAAGTCCAATTAGTTCCATAATCATCAAATTCAAAAATAAAATGAAAAGAATTGTATATAGACAGATTTATGAGTGCCACAGATAGTTTTGCGTATAGCACTTACAAGGAGATCAGCTTGTGTGATTCCAGGACCACCTTTCCTAGGAATTTTATCCCCACCAGATACATCTATGATGTAAATAATATAATCAGCCAGTTCCCTGCTGAAATTGGCAGCCAAGTTATCTGCACAAAAACTGAAATCAACATCCAAAGTTTTTTTATATCAAACTTAAAAACATAAACAAGTGTAATAACATAGAGAGAGTAAATCATCATTTTAGTCCTGAAATTGTAGGTGTCAGATAATTAGTCTCTTAAACTAATAAAATTCTAAAATGTTATCTAAAACTGAAAATTGTAGATCAAACCATCCATATCAATTGATCGAATTAGTCTATGCGCGAGAATTTTAGGAACTAAAGTACTAAACTAACGATCCAAAAGTACTAATATGATCAAAGTTTTTTATACCTAAAGATTAAGAAACTGAGTACTTGACTATGCAACAAAAATTGATTTTGAATTAATTGATTTTAGTTAAAAGTGAGTTGAACGTAAAGTGGTTTATGTTTGAATACATTAAAGTGTAAAAATATTTACGTGACTGGAATCACTTTTGACTCTTCCCACTATGAAACCAAAAACACAAAATACATGTTTGAATTCATGGGGAGTTTGACAGAACACTGAACACCATAATTTTGGCAAAAGAATTGTGATACCAAACACACACTAAACTAGTGATTCACTAATCACTACATTATGTTAAGTGTATGTTTGGTTTCACTTCTAGAGAGGCCAAAATTTGTTGTAGAGGTGTAGAATTAATTGTGACATGTTTGGTTGTTTTTTACTAGAATTTATTTTGCCTCCAGAATTGATTCTGTTTGATTTTAGAATTGATTTTAACACTCGAAATCAATTATTGTCAATGCACAATCAAACCTACAACAACTCAATTTGAATCACAGTGAATGACTAACAAATTATTTAAAAAGTGAGTAAGACATAATAATACCTCCCCCAGATTCGCAAAGAAGCAAATCAGCTTTATAAAGATTCGAAAGCTCCTCAAGTGGACCAAGATTAATACTAATATCCTCACGAATAGCAGCATGAGGACACCCACCAGTTTCAACAGCACGTATCCTTTCTTCTGGCAACGCTTTATGTTTCACCAAAAACTCACCATCTTCTTTGGTAAATATATCATTAGTCACGGCAGCCAGACTGTAGCGATCTCTTAGATTCTGACAGAGTGCTAACATCAAAGCGGTTTTGCCAGTACCAACAGGTCCACCAATGCCAACAGTGAAAGCTCTTTCGTTGAAGTCTCTGTTGATAAGAGGTTGAGCTCTTCTGCTGAAAAATCCGGGTGAATAGATTGGTTCGTGGGAGTGTGGTGCAAGACCGTCGTGGCTATGGTACACTTTTCCATCAGCGCCTATGAATGAATCACCATGCTTGTGATCGTGGTCATGGTGATGATGATCATGTTCATGTTCATGGGTGTGATCGCCTTCAGAATCCATTGGTTGTTACTGAGTTTTAGCTAGATTCTCTCAGTTCTCAGTGTACTTGAGGACGAGGTATCTAAAGATGAGGTGTGGACCAATTCAAACAATACGACAAGACTGACAGGTTTTGGATCAACGTGACTATAATATTTTGTTGAAATGTGAATGGGCAAATATAATAATCCAATTATCCATATTTTAAAGTTGTGGATTCCCTTAATCAAAATAGTTAAATTCATTCTCATATAAATCTTTCAATGTATTTAATTTTTTGTTACATCCATCAACTATGTTGGATGACGAAATGAATCATCAAATATTATTTTATAATTTCGTTATATTGAGGATTGTTGTGGATACTCACTAAATATTTAAGGACGAAAATAATTATTTGTCAAATGTGAATACCAATTAGTCTTCTTGGTAAAAGCCACAATTACCAAGAGACTCACAAATGTAAGTTGATTCATCCGCAAAGTTGTGGATTCAACTCTTAACCTTAAGTGTAACGGATTTCGGTGGGTTTATCATAGATGCTATAAATTATATGTTTCATTGACACAATTGTGTGCTTGATCACAATGTTAATTGTTTAAGCATGAGTTAAATCGTAAGAATTTTTGTACCACAAAAAAATCTTAAGAATTTCTGATTATGAAACAACAGTCATAAAATCTAAAATTCCATTCATTGCAATTATGAAACAAGTGTCACAAAACTATGATTAACCTAATTACTTAATTCTATCAAACTGATGCCTAAATGTGAAAGATCTTAACAATTTCTATTCGAGACGAATTAAATCAAGCACTTAAATCAATTTTTTTTCAAAATGTAACTACTCCAATATTGAGATGTGATGGGATTGTTAAATTCTATTAATTTTGTTGTTGTTATTACATTGTAGTTTCTTTACGCTCAACTTTTACATTTTTGTTTATCGTCGCTAAAATTATGGCTTGACAACTGTCGGTTTTGGTTGGCAGCCGACCGAAAATTATGAACCATCGGCCAACCGTGGGTGAGAAAATCCCACTCAATTTTTTCTGTTAGAGTCATCGGTTTGATCGGTTTTCGGTTTGAGCGGATTGTTGGTTGGTGCGGGTGGGTTGGAACTGTTTAGATATTGGAAATCATACATAAACAGAACAACAAGTTAAAAAAATTCAAGTCTTTTCATTTGTTCCACACATAACAGAAGAACGGAATCTTTGACAAACTAGTGATTTCTCAAGCTGAGATAAAAATGAGTTTTTGATTAGAGATAGAAATTTTAAATACATCAATCTCAAATCTAGATGTTATATAATTTTGGTTTTTATTAAATAATGGATATGGAAGAAAATAGGGACGAACAAATCCATATTATAATAGATCTAGCATAGCACAAAACAATTTGCTACTGAAAAGTTGAAGAGAGATGGATGATCTAAGCATGAGAGAATAGAGCAACATAATGAAGTTGAGGGGAGAAGAGATGTAGAGAAACATGGTGATTTGGGTTGAGAGAAGCGAGAGGGGCGTTGTTGTTCTAGAGAAAGATGATGTGAGAATGAGAAGAAAATGGGTAATATGTGAGACGACAATGTTAAGTGGAGGAAAAAATCTTACACACCTATTATTTTGGTTGGATATGGGTACCGGTGAATAGGATACCTATAACAATCCATTATCGATATTTTAAATTTGTCATTGCATTCCCTTAATCAAAATAGTTATAATCTTAAAATGTTATGTTAATATTCTCATATAAATCTTTAAATGTATTTAATTTTTGTCACATTGATCGACTATGTTGGTTGACGAAGTGCATAATCAAATATTATTTTGTAATTTTGTTATATTAAGGATGTTTGGTTTCATCCACCCAAAATTGACCGTGTTAAACCAACAGAATCCGGTTTTACAACCCGCTTGATCCGAATAATCGCATGAACCGAACCAAATAATTTTGGGCTAGCTCGGACAGATGGTTTGAGCTACTTTGCAAATTCTTATCTAGCTCTAGCTAAAATGGTGTGCAAGAAAAATTGTCTTATTATCTTTCATAATTGAATATGTGACATAACATTTGCTTACTCCCCATGCAACATTGAGATGTGCATAGCAAATATGGCACAAAAGTTAATTAACTTTTTAAAATTGAACCGAACCTAACCAAACAACATATTTATATTTTAATACCTTTTTTATATTAGTATGATATATTGCATTAACCTATTATTTTTGAGTTCTTAATTTTTTAATACTAGTTATCAGTTTAATTTAATCATTTTTTTTTTTTAAGGATTGTAATATTGATTTTTAATATGTTAGTTGACATCCAATTATTATGTCACCATATAAATTTTGGGGGGTTTAAAATTTGTAAGGGGGACTTTCAAAAAAAATTATCAAACACATCTTATTTCAGTAAACAAAATTATAAAACCGAGCGCACCGGAAGAACAAAGGAAGAAGAGAGAAAATTCACCGGAATTAGGTTTAACGATGACGGGGACGGAGGCGCCGTCGGAGAAGAAGAGAGTCGCGACGGAATCTCTAGGATGGCTAACGGAATCGACGATAATGCCGAAGAAGCACAGAACCATCGAGGGTGTTGGTACATCTTCCATCTTCGAATTGAAAGCTGAACTCTACAAATCTCAAGAAGATTCCAAAAAGTCCAGAGAATTATCAGGCACTGACGCTGAATATCAACGCACCAAAAACATCATCACTTCCAAAGGTCCCTATTCCAATAAAAACTCCGGCGTCGATGCACGCGATCTCAAGTAATCATCTGAATCCCTTTTCTTTCACTTTATGTTTCAATTGTTTTATTATTTTAATTTTTTAGGAATTAGTCTGGTTATTCTGTTATTATATCCGGTGTGTGTTTGATTCTACAGTGAGAAAAATTGATTTGGAATTATATGTTTTTGTAAACTTGATTCTGGCCGAAATGTGAGTTGAAAATAAAGTGATTTATATTTGAATATATAAAAGTTAGCTGAACAAAAAAATTGAGTCTGGAAATCAATTTTAAGAATCAAAGCTCAAAATTTAGCTTCGAGGTAGAATCAATTATGGAGGCAAAATCAATTATGCAGCCAAACCTGTCAGAATTGCTCCGAAAGTGGAACCAAACATTCACTTATATCTTTAGATAATACCTGATTGAATTTGTGTTTGTTGATAATTAGGATTAATTTTTGTTTGTGTGTGTGTGCATTTGTTGTTATGATTAGGGATAAACTTGAGCTGAAAGCTATTAAAGATGGATCAGTGAGCTATGCTGCATTGGAGAAGAAGGCTGAGTTGTATGATAAGTTAGTTAAGGGAGAATTGTCTGATGAAGAGGACAAAGAGAAGTATTGTGTTGATTTTGTTCGTAAGAGCGATGATCATGATGATGGTAATGTCTCTACCAATCCCAACGTGTTGCAAGAAAATGAACATGGTGGTGTTGGTGATGGTGATACTTTTTCGCTTTTTAACTTGAAACCTGTTGGGCTTGGTCGAGCTGCTGGAGTAGTTGACGGTGCCGAGCACAAGCGCAATGTTAGGTACACGATTTGTCTCCTTATAACTTGCTATTTGTTGAAAGTACAATGTTTTTGTTCTATATATAGTTAGGATAGACTTGATGCAAAGGTTCTTTGTGTGTGTGTCAGTTTGATTGTTTGGAAACTTAACTTTTGGATGATATTGATTTTGGTTAAAGTGCATGTGAGCCTCGTAGGAGTGTGTGTTGATGAGTAAAACCGCAAGTGCACGGTTCTACCGAAGTAGTAAAAAGAGAGTATCGTTCCAACAGGGAGTTGTTTAATTTGATTAGTTTTAATTGATGATTAGAAAGAGATTTCAGTTGAAAAGGTTTGAATTTTTAATGAAAGAAAATAATTATAGAAAATGCCTTGGGATTATTGGTTTGTCTTGATGACAAACCAATAATATTTGTGATGATGAATTAACAAATACTAACCCTCTGCTGTCGCTTTATGAGTTTGGTATTTGTTAATTCATTATAAAAACGGTGAAATTAGATTAGAAAGTAGATTTATATAAAATTAGGGTTCGAGGCTTGGTTTGATTAGGATTACGTTATTAGACTTATCCAACAATCTTAAGACAAGAATAGTCTACTCACTCATGATCATCGTAGACATAGAAGAGAAGAAGAAGAACATAAATAAAATAACAAGAAAATAGAAGAAAGAACTTTTATTAAGAAAGACAATTGTCACTATTGAATTCCAAGAACAAAAGATGGTTTTACAAACTAGATGGCTGCTCTATTTATAGTCTAACATTGACTTGAGCCTCAAAAATTAAATCACTAAAGTGTTGCATAAGCATGAACTCTAGGTCAGAAATACTAAAATAGGCAACTTGTCGAAGAAGCAAAAGCAACAAAAGGGCAATATGGGGCGCGCCACTTGTTATATTTTTGCACAAGATCTTCAATTCTTTGTACAAGATATTTTTGTATGAGATCTTCATATTTTTGGCATGAATCAGCTCCAATTTCCCTTTCTTTTGCTCCAAGACTAAATCTTTTGAATATTCGTTCCTGAAATATTATAACTTGCAATTGAAGTAAAATAGCTCTAAAAGGGAAATAATATTAAATAAAACAAACTCAAATATAAATAAAACGGACTCAAATATTATATTAAAAACACTAATTATTGACTCGTCATGTGTTTTATGTTTGGAAAACTTTGTATAAAATGTGATTTTGGAGGAATTAATGTTGTTTGGTTAGATTAAAATCGATTTTGGGCGCATAATTACCAAAATATGCTTTATACATGGGAATGATAGGCTGATAGCAATGATTTGAGAGGTTTCCTTTCAAGTTTCAAGGTTAGAAATGTCAAAATTTCTGTGAGAAGCTTGTGCTTCAATGCGGAAGCTAAATCTGTTTGGCAACTGTGATAGCAATTTTAGCGACAAATTTATGCATTACAAGTAAAACTTGGTGACAGAGTGAGGGGAAGGAATGTGAAAGAAAATGTTTGAGAGAGTGGAAAAGAAAATCTTGAAGTTTTTATATTTCTGAAAATGATGATAATGAAGATTACAAGATGCAGAATCTGAACTTCGATATAGAAGTCCAGTGAGATTGGTCGCTGCTTCTAACTATCAGTTTATTAATTAACTCTCACTAATACCAGTTACAAGAACCCTAGGTTAACAGAAGTAGCAAAAGCTGCTAGAAGCAGAAGTTACTATAACTTACAGCAGAAATAATCTATGTGAATACAACGGAAACAAAAAGCAACGCAGCTTGCAGTAGAACACAGTAATTACAAATTCTCTAACACCCACCTCGTAATTCAAGGTGGACACACCATGGCAAAGAAGTCCAACACTTCAGGGTTTATCTCTATGTGTAGCAAGTCTCTGAGTGGATAAGGTCTTTATTAGTATGTCATCCAGTTGATCCACAGATGGGATATGATAAACAACTAGACTCTTGCTCAACATTGTTTCTCAGAAAGAGAATATATTTAACTACTTGTGCTTAGTTAGGGAGTGTAAAATTGAGTTAAGGCAACAGTACTCATATTGTCGTGAAGTATCCTTCTTGTTAGAATTGGTACATAAGTAGTGCAATAGTGAATTTGTGATTGAGTACCCGTTTAGTCACTCTTCTAGAGCTTTTAATTTTGGATTTAGGTAGGGGTCAGTTGTTGAATGCCTACTGGGTTAAGTCAAATTTTTGGTTTGATGATATTAAATTCAAATTGCTTGAATTATATAATATATAGTGCTGTAACCTATTGAGGTAGGGAATGGCTAACTATAAGTAACAACTCTTTCTAGGTTGCTCACTCAAAAAAAAAAAAAAACTCTTTCTAGGTTGAACTTGTAGAATATATAAAGAATAATGTCCTGTTTGTCTTTTACATTTAAGCAGGGAATGATGAAGATGGGGCTGGGGATGTTTTTGCCTATTATTGTTACTTGTTACTTTTGTGAGCCTATGGCTAATTTGGTCTTTCTTTTAAAATTTGATTTGCAGGGAAGTTCATGAAGAAGCCAGTCGTGCGAGAGAAAAGGCTTCCGAAATTAAACTACGCAGACAAGAGCAGTTAGCTGCTCAACGCGAGAAACTTAAGCAAGCCTATCTTCGGAAGAAATTGGCAGAACTGAAGGCCACTTCTGTTGGATCTGAATCTGAGATTAAGCACACATGATGTGCGCGCCAATTATTCTCAATAATTTATAAAGGTGGATGGAGAGAAGCAAATATTTCCTTTAAAAAAGGCATGAGGAGTTCAAAGCAGACTAAAACTGAGTTATTATTCACTGGAGTTACAACGTTGGTATATCTGGCTTCATTTGATGTAAAACAACCCTCAGATAATCAAAAAAGAAAGAAAAGATAGAAGCAAAAGAAACATTCCTCTTTTTTCTCTTGTAAATAATTTAATTTGACAATTGTTATGTACATGAATTATTATAGGTAAAGCACTGCCTTTAGTTTTGTTGGCCAAACCAAGAAGAGATTGGTCTTCCTTTGACCTTCAACTGATTTCAGTGACTTGAATCCACTGTTATCATGTTCTTGTGGATTTGACATCCCCTATTATTATGTTGTGTATTGAGTTTTTAAGAGAAAAAGAATTTCGCATTCCCTATAATTATGCTGTGGACTCGAGTTTGAATTTAAAGTTGAAAAAAATTGAGTTGTTAAGAATAAAATAGAAACAATGAAAAAATCAACCCAAAATCGCACATCCCCGTAGATGTTGTTATATTTTTATTGCTTACATTGCTTACTAATTTATTCCAGTAAGCTTTTCAAATAACCTGGTGAGCTGAAAAAGAAGAGTAAAAATAAAATAAAATTAGAAATGTCAGAAATGGGGTTTGAACCCACGGCCTCTCACGAGGGCAAGTTCTTAAGACTGGCGCCTTAGACCTCTCGGCCATCATGACTTTGCGATGCATCTTTTGTTACAAAATATATATATTGTTTAATATTTGGACGTAATTTTTAGAATAAAAAAACGACTCCGCTGGGGATCGAACCCAGAATCTCTGGTTCCGTAGACCAGCGCCTTATCCATTGGGCCACGGAGTCTTTACTGCAATGCTTGTTGATGTGTCTCAAACAATTGTATTTATATCGTGTCATGCCCTCAAAGGAAAATATGATCGAGAATCGAGATAATTTGTTGCTGGATGCTGTGGTGGCAAAGCCGAATGATTCATGCTTGTGGAATAATTTGGTTCAATTATGACCCAATCTTGGTAGCATGGTTTTTTTTTGGTTAAGAAATGGTGAATATGTCATTGTTTGTGACCATTGTTGAATAGAGGCGGGATGTGAATCCTCTCCTTCACTCTTATCTCCTTCTTTCTCTTAACTCTATATCTCTCATTCACTCTCCTCGTTAAAAGATAAAAATATTAACAAAAGAGAGTGAAATTAAGAGAAAGATAAAAAGTTAGGAGACGAAATAAGAGAAGAATGAATGAGATGATGCAATTTGATAGATGCGGGATTAAAAGTAATGGAATTAGATATTAGCATTTCTCCTAGTTTGAGGCATGTTAAGGTGTCATGCCTTTTAGATGAGCATTGCGAGTGGAAGTTTCAAGAGCTGGAAGCATGTTTGCCTCTAGAATTTATGCATAAAATGCATGTTATTATCTCTCATCCTTTGGGAGATCAAGGGGATGATGTAGGAGTCTGTATAAGTGGGAGTGTTGGTGAATACTCAGTAGCGCATGGTTACAATGCTTTGTGTATTTAAAATTTCAAGATCAATCAGAATGTAGATGGTTGAGGATGAATGTGAACAATTAAAGCTTTGGAATGAGTTCGGTGCTGGCTTATCGAACATGATAAGTTGATTACTAATAACATGCATATCGAGACTCCTTTTTGTCCTCAATGTGATGTTACTGAGTCAACATTGCATGTTCTTAGGATTGTCCACCATCAATGGGCACTCAATCACTTTTGCGTTTCTCTGGATTGCGTCTTTTCTCTAGGGCCCTGGACCTTCTACGAGGTTCAAATGTTCTGGAATTTCTTCTTTGAGTTTGACGTCGCTGCCCGTCTTGAGGGCTTCCTTCATACTCCCTCCGGTCACTATTATAAGCAAAACTCCACTTTTTAGATACATTAATTATTCAATGTATATAAAAAGTGCATTTTTGCTTATAATAGTGATCGGAGGGAGTATTTGTGCACTTTTGTATATGTCCTTTTGAATATTTAGGTAGATATGTTCATTAATGTAATGATCGTGCATCGCATGGTATTCACAATAGAGTGGGTGATCTTGTTCAGGTTTGGTCTAACTTTGTTGGGATAGATTCATAAGGTTGGAATCATATGCGTCCAGAAAAATCTTTCGAGGTTTATCACAAAAATAATTCAACATTTGAAATACATGATCTAGATTAAATTTAAATAAAATCATTTCGTTTAGAGTAATTTAAAATACATTTCAGATTTATAATCAAACTATTTTTAAAATAAATTTCACTTTTATATATTAAAGTACATTTCATTTTTATATTCAAAATAGTTTTAAAATATATTTGAAATTATATTTAAAAATAAATTTCACAATTAGACTAATTTTTTTTGAAAGAGTATTCAAAATATTTTTTATATTAAATTCAAAATTAAGTTAATATTTTAAATCTATATTATATGTAAAGAAAATAGCATGTGTTTGGCTCTTTTGGGCTGCCCATTTCTCTTTTCAAAATTACCTTCAACTTTCAATACAAATAGCACATGTAACATAGTAAATTCAAATATGAAAATTATTAAAATAAAAGTATAACAAACAATATATGAATATATATATATATGGACAAAACTTAGGTACAATTCTTCATGTACTTTTCGTATGGTTCTTAACTAAAAATACAACTTTTTGGAGATAACAAACTTTGAGAGAATTATGGATTTAAGGAAATCATGGTGAATTTAGTTAAGAACCATACGAAAAGCACCTAAGGAATTGTACCCAAGTTTTGTCCTATATATATATCCAGATTTTTTTTTTCATTTACCCTTTAAAAAGTGTAACAAACTAGATGAGTATATTCATACTTACTTTCTCATTATCACAATTATACCCTTCAACAATTTTTTCTATAAAAAAGGTTGTTGTTGGTGTCATTAAAAAAATAAGAATTGAGATTATATTTTTTTGTTATATTGTTGGTGTCATTGAAATCAACAAACATTTATAGTTTTAGTTTTATTCAAAATTAAAATTTCATAAAAATAACACCGTTCATAATTTTCAAATGTTAGCGCGATATGTGTCCGTCTTTTCGCTAGTTGATTATAACATTTTCAATAGACCCTTAAAAAAATGTTTCTAATAGAGTATGTCAAAAAAAAAGTTATCAATAAAAAAAGATTAGTGAAAAAAATAATTCAACATTTAAAATACGCGATCTAGATTAAATTTAAACAAATTTATTTCGTTTAAAGGAATTCAAAATATATTTCGCATTTATTTTCAGAATATTTTAAATACATTTCACATTTGTATCGAATAAATTTAAGTTTATAATTTAAAGTACAATTAATTTTTATATTCAAAATATTTTTAAAATACATTTCACATTTATATTATAGAATTAATTTCACATTTATATCCAAAATATTTTTTATATTTAATTCAAAATGAAATTGATAATTAAATGGATTATAACGTATTCTATAGAATACGTCAAAAAAAGAAATGTTTTCAATAGAAATAAGATTTATCACAAAAATAATTCAATATTTGAAATACACGATCTCGATTAAATTAAAATGAAATCTTTTCATTTAGAGGAAATTTAAAATATATTTCACGTTTATTTTAAATATATTTTAAATTCGATTCACATTTATATTAAAAAAATTAAAATAAATTCCATGTTCATATTTTAAAGTACATTTCAAATTTATATTTTTAAATACATTTCACATTTATATTTTATAATAAATTTCACATTTGTATTCAAAATATTTTTTTTAGATTTAATTCAAAATTGATAGTTTAAATGTATTATAAAGTTCACAATAGAGAAATATTTATCACCAAAATAATTTAATATTTGAAATACATGGTCTAGATTAAATTTAAATGAAATGTTTTAATTTTGAGGAAATTTAAATCACATCTCACATCTATTTTCAAAATTTTTTAAATATTTTTTACGTTTTTTGACTTGAAATATGTTTTACATTTATATTCTAAATATTTCTTTTAAAATACATTTCATATTTATATTTTAAAGTACACTAGCAACAAATTTGTGCTAACATTTGTCCTGTGAAAATATTTTGTCCCATTGTTTGTTAAACGTCGGTGATAAATATTTCTTCCATGTTTTTTGTATATTATTGACAAGTGAAATGTATTTATTAATATATTTTATTTGAATTTATTTTATTAATTTTTTATATTATATATTGAAACAATTGTCATTTTTATTGGATCACCTAAAAAAATTCAGAAGAAGGTGGTTCTACTGCATCAAATAGAACCATGGTGAGATAAAATCACTAGAACATCATAAAACATATTTTTATTAAATGTAAATTAAATACTGGACTCGTTTGTCACAAATTAAAAAATGATTTTAACATTCAATAAATTTAAAGATTAATTTAAAGAGATCTTGTAAAAAATAATAATCAAATTTGTGTTGTTTTCCAAAATAAGAATCACTTCTTAAAAAAAAAACAATTTACTCTGTTTATATATAACTAAATAAAAGAGATTTTTTTGTTACAAAATTATCTTCATCTTTTGATACTTATTTTCTCTCCACTCTACAAAAAAATATATTTAAAAAAAAAAATAGAGTGGAGAGAAAATAATTATAAGGAGGTAAGATTGTATTTTTGACAGTGAATCCGGTACTAGAAGATTTCACTTTTTTATTCAAAATATTTTTTTGTTATTTAGTTATAAATAAATTGATTCGATAATTTTAAATATAGGTCATATAAATGAAGCTTGTGAATTGAACCAAAATCCTCCTACCTGGTTGCTTGTTGCATTCCTCCATTGGAGACATGTCGCCTTCTCCGCGGTCAATTCCCACTGCCGATAGAATTAGCGACATGCATGATTCAATACTCTGTCACATTCTCTCTTTTCTCCCAACCAAACTCGCTTCCACCACAAGCATCCTCTCAAAGAGATGGAAGTCGGTGTGGCTCTCAGTCTTCACCCTCAACTTCGACCACGAAAGCTTTCAAAACTTCAACAGCTTTCACAAATTTGTTTTCTCAACCATGTTCTCGTTGCGAGATAAAAATATTTCAATTCATTCTTTTACATTCAAATGTGGTCAATCTTCTCGCTTCAACCAAAAAGACTTTAATAGAATTTTTAAATTTGTGATGCATCGTGGAGTTAAGACTCTTAACTTCAACATGTCCAATAAAAAGCGTCAAATCAAATTACCTACTCGCATTCTCGGCTTTAATAAAACTCTTCGAGTTCTTAAGTTGGGAAACATACAAATTGGAGATTTTGATCAAGTGGATTTTCCTTGTGTCAAAACTCTTGAGTTGTATAAGGTTACTTTCATATCTCATGAATACATTGTCAAGTTTCTTTTAGGCTGTCCTATTCTAGAAGATTTGTATACAAAATCGCTTGTATCAAAATTGTCACTTGTTCCGATAGAAAACTTGAATCCTTTACCTAATTTGGTCGAAGTAAGGATTTGTTGTGATTTGAATACTACTTTGATTTGCAAGACAAAGGTTTTGCATGTAGAACAGGTATGAATATATCATGCTCCTGAATAATTGTTTAAAGAAATTATGTTTTCACACTGCAGCATGTGTTCCAAATCTTTTGGTAGCATTAGCATTTTATTTTTATTTCAAGATGCTTCAGAAATTTAAGAAATAACTAGTCCTTGTATTATGCTTTTGCATTGAGAATTTGTCAAATAATTAACCATAAATTAAGAGTTTTGATATTGATATGCATTAAATAAATAATTTCTTAAGCCGGAAGCAACAAAAGATATGGAATGGAGAGAGTATTCATTTCTAATGTGTCTTGTGCAACTCATGCAGTCAAAGATCTCTTGGACAAGGCTTCCCGTGTTTTACAATTTGACGCACATGGAACTTAGTATTCATGATAAACATTGCGATATGGAGTGCACGTTGTTGCTAGGAATACTTCCACATTTCCCCAAACTTCAACATCTTATCATTCAGGTTTTGATGTTTAGGATTTGCTTTCCTTTTCAATTCTAATTTCACGAATTTTATTTTCTAAAAACAAAAATTATGTGAACTGTTTACAGGATAATGCGAAGGAAGGGAATATTTGTTACAATTTTTGGAAGCATCCTCCCACTGTTCCAAAATGTCTTTCATCACAGCTCAAAACATGTTGCATTAGAGGTTACAAAGGCACAAAACATGAGTTCGATTTTGCAGAATATATTATGCACCATTCAAAAGTACTAGAGACCATGAAAATTCAGAGTAAATGCCTTGAAAAGGACCAAGTGTTGGTGAAATTATATTCAAACATAAGGGGGGGCTCTACAGCAAGTAAAATTTTGTTTGATTATATTGATAATGATGTATACACCATGTTTTTTTAAGAATGGGTAGTGATTTTTCATGTATGAATTTTTTTGGGAGTTATATTATATAACTTTGCTCAGCAAAAAAATATCAATCTATGTAATCGAATTCTCCTTTTGATTATATACTGGTAAAATGTAAAGCTATGATATATTTTGAGTTTTAATTTATTGCTTGAAACTTGAATGAAATCTAGGTTCTATCAAAATATAACATTCGATGTCTATGTCGGCATGAAGTATTGAACAATGTTTGTTTGTCACAACAAAGTGGATTTCAATGACTGATGAAATTAATGAGATTGATTAGGGATAAAGGTTATGTTGTCAGCTTGAATATTTTCTTTGTTGCATGCCTCGCTTTTTTCCAGTTGTGGATTGTTTTGTATTGTTAAGTGTTAACTATAGTAAAGGCTTGCTTGAAACAATTTAATTTGATACAATTTCTTATAAGAATTGTCATAGTTGTTGGATGGTTTACAAGGCCTTTTACTGCTAAAAGCCTTTTGCTAGTACCATGCATTGTGTCCACTCCACTCTCTTTTGAGCTGGTTTATCAGTTGTATCACTGCTTTGTCAGTAAATAGATCATGGCATTTTTTGGGGTCTGTCTAATGCTATTGATTCCTAGATGTCAAATACTTTTGCAATGTCAAAGTGTTTAGAGTAAAAAGGAAATTGAACTTTTCTTGTGACAGGTTTGTTTTCCTAATTGAGTGAATTTATAAGGGGTATGAAGTCTTTCATATCCAATCAGTTTCATGCATTTGATAAGAATCAGTTTGTGAGGCACAAATTCTACGTTGTTCCATCGTATTAGATTATGGTTAGTCTTGCATGCCATGCCATATTTTATGAAATTTTATCGTTTCTGAGAGTTGAAACATGATTTTGTAATAATTTTCCAAAAGTAATCTTGCATGTCACTAAGTAAGTAAAATTTGAACTTCAATCCTCTTAAGCCCCTCCATCTCCTACCACAAAATAACAACCCTTCGATTTAACATCAGCTAAATTTTTACTCTCCTAATGGAGTGACATGAAGAAAAAAATTGACTACTGATGTATATAAATTTTGTATCTTCCAAATGGAGTGAATTAACTCCTCTACTGTTGTACATATTTTACTAGTTCTTTAAAACATGAAGAAATATCCAAATCAGAGGGAATTTGGACATGAACTCATGAGAGATCCTTTACAATCTATTATTTTAGTTTGTACTCATCTTAATTTCTTTCTACCACATGGTGTAGACATTGGTTGTAAAGGTATTGTTCTAGATGTAAATGGTGAATGGTCGATATAATCTAGTGTGGTTGCATAATTAATGCAGAACTTCTACAATTTGGTGTGGTTTTGCATGATCAAAGTAAAGCTTCTGCTTTTTATTTTTTTTATAAGTAACGCCCTTTTTTTTTTTTTTGAAGTTATGCTTTCTGTAAGAATAGAGTAGATATCCAAATCAGTTTCTGAGAAAAGTAGTGGTTTCTGGTTAATATCATATATCTTTTGCTCGGTGTAAAAAGATCAGTCCATGTAATGGAAGTTCTCCTTTTTATTCTCTGTGTGCTGTAATCCAGTTACTGATTCTCTGATTGCAAGTAAATTTACAACTGTATTATATTTTAAGTTTTAGTTGATTGTTTGAAACTTGAAAGTGCTTGATTTTTTGGTTGGCCGGAGATGTGTTTTGGTGTATGAACCTCTATAGTGCTAACGCGGCTATTAAATTTTACTTTTGGTAAGCCGACAACTACTTCTTGGTGTTTTATGTAAGATGAAGTATAGGATAAGCTGTTGTTAGATAAAAAATTTGATATGGTTTTGAAATTGGTGGCTTGTGAAGTCTTTCGACTATTTTCTTTTTTGTTGGGTTGTAATGTGAAAGGTGAAGTAGTGCCAAAAGAGTGTTATTTACTCACTTTAGGCTTAGGTTAAGGCATGCTAGCAAATTTTCTCCATGGTGACGAGTATAGACCGTATACTGGCGTTGGATTAGGTTTTGAGATCATTGGTACCTTTGTATTGGTATACTCTTTGTTCTCTGCTATTTATCTGAAAAGAATACTAGAGATTTTCATGTGCCGCTATGTTTTCAAACATTTTTTGAGTTATGATTTTGCCTTTTGGCTTGTTTTCAAGTGTATCTATGAATAATATATGGAATGTGCAGAAAATAATACATAATTCATTGCAGTTGCCTGAGGATTGTTGAAAATACTGATTGAATTTGAAGGAGAATGTGTATGTGATTAAATATGGAGGGAGAAACAAAGCATTTGCAAGTGGTTATTACATGAATTGATCTAGCTAGATTAATAAGTTTGATATGCTTTTCTTTTGAGTACTTTTGTTGAAATTGCATCCTTCCTAGTTTACTTTAATAGATTGATTTAGAGAAAAAGTAATGTTCAATCACAGAGACTTAACCAACAAAGGTGAAATTCACATAATTTGTATATCATGTGCCTGCAGTCTGCACCGCGGTTTTTTTTTTTCTTTCCAATATGTATCTTGCATTTAGGACATGGTTTTGTGTTAGCAATAATCCCAATACTAGTAGTAGTTATCTGAAAATCCGAATTCTTCTTTTTCATCTATCTAGCAATAGTTTCAAAATCCACAGGTGTATGAGCTTCTTCACCACATTTCAAACAAAAGACATGATAATAAAGACATGTGAAATAGAGAATCAAAATGTTTTTTGAAGGAAAATAGAGAATCAACATATATGGCAGAATTGATAATATTCATTTGCAGCACAGCATAGTAATCAGATTGGTGCTACACACATTTAAATCTGTCATACCAAAGGTTTTATTTGGCAACAGAGGTTATTTGTTATGCAAGTAAAAAGAAAAGAAAAAAACACAAAAGAAAAAATGTCAGAAGTGGGGTTTGAACCCACGCCCTCTCACGAGGACCAGTTCTTAAGACTGGCGCCTTAGACCTCTCGGCCATCCTGACTTGGTGGTGCACTTTTTGTTACATATTATATATATTATTTAAAATTCTGGACGTAATTTTAAAAATAAAAAGCGACTCCGCTGGGGATCGAACCCAGAATCTCTGGTTCCGTAGACCAGCGCCTTATCCATTGGGCCACGGAGTCTTCAATGGAATGCTTGTTAATGTAGCTGAAACAAAGAAATTTATATATTCAAGGTAGAACATACAAGTTACTTTTGTTTTACTAAGCCCTTACTTTCACTTTCAAGTGCATAGCAAAACAAAGTGCTCTAATTTTTACATTTTGATGAAAGAGGAAATAAAAACGAAATTGAGGAGGGAAAGCTATTTATTTTCTATCATCGTTCAAAAGAGGCTTTAAAAAAGGGAGGATGAGACACGTTTGTTAACATAAACTTTCACTAGGGTCAATTTACCAGCGCAATAATTAACCTCGCGATAATTATGTTTGATTTCACAACTTCAATACACCTGATCCAACGAGAGCAAAACTTCATGAAGGAGATGCATCAAATACATATATGTGATTTTCTTAACAACGGTAAAAAAAATCCATCTATATAAAGATGGTGAGAGTTGGTTCCAAACTTGCTCTTATTGTACTCTTTTTTTAATTAATAAACTTATTTGTACTCTTTTTTTATTTTAATTAGCAATTTTATTTGTACTCTTTGATTGAATACTTATACCTCAATGTATATTTCCTCCAAAAATTAAAACACCAATGTGTAGATATGATATTTTTTAGGGTACAGTACAATGTATAAAGAATAGTATATAATTTATTACCGACTGATATGTGTATATGCGTTATAGAATTACTATTTAGATTACATATATTGTGTGATAAATGGTATGGAAGTGTAAGTTTTGATGAAATGTAATTTTAACCATTTTAAATCTCTCCTCTCTTTTCTCATCACAAGGAATTTTTAACCATTTTTATTCTTTGGTGAAGTGTATTTTTAACTTTATTTCAAACAACTTCCAATTAAGATTGGAAGAATAGGAGCAGCAAGTTTTGATTAGTTTTATCGGCTACCTCCTCTAACCAACTAACCTCATGTACAAGGTTAGCTTTTGAGAGTTCAGAAACATGGTTAATACTACATACTATGGTAAGAGAAAATTCAAATCAGTTAAGTTTTTCTTTCCTGATGATTTACACCCTCAAGCAAAATGAGCATGGATCATTTCAATAATATCCCCATTTTTCGTCTATATCCCCTGTTTGTTGTGAGGCCTACTGTTGTTAGAGAGCAGAACCTTATTAATGTTTTAAATTCAGTCGATTTGTGTTTGTTTACCATCATAGTGACACTTCCAATATTTTATATTCTTATATTTTTAAAAATGAATAAACATAGAATCCTAAATAGTGATTATCTTCTTTCTAGTATAATCTTATATTAAAATAATCTGAAAATTGTCAATGCCATGTGAACTCATTTCTTTAAAAAATAATTGACCTCCACTGTCCTATTTTGGTCTAGTAAGAGACTGGGTAGGGTGGACAAACCCACATTATCAACACTTAGTTCATTGATTAAAAATAAGCATCGTTCGTTGTTGGCAATCCCATCTTTCCTTTATATGATTGACCCCAAATTTATATGCCTAAGAAAAAAGACTGCAACCTTCAAACACATAGCACGGCCCTCCAACTGAAGTAGTATGTGGCAAGAAAATTGTGCAACCGCATAGATGAGGGAAACATAGGTTCAATTCATAAAACATGGCGGTTAGCAGCACCGAAATCCATAAAGACAGGGAGTGTCAATTATACACAAAACTAAGAACTTTTGAGAGGGGATTGCAAAGTTCCTTATGACCCAAATAATTCAGTTATAAATATACCAACAGCATTGCATTTGTTATGTCCTTGATGGGGTATTAGCAGATAGCTCTCTGGCAGTAAGTAAACAAATTAACTCTGAAAATTGAAAATCCTTGTCAAGTCTCCCTAGCAGCAAAACCTGCTCCCTGAAATATACGTTTAGTTTGTAATGCAGCCCATCAAAAACAACTCATCCCTTCATCATTTCTCATAGAGATGTAATCAATGTACCCAACAAATGAACTATATATGATACATCTCCACAAAGAGAAAAAAAGTTGAATAACAATTGCATACCTCCCAGAATCTTTGTTGAGATATTGTGCACTGATCTTACAATTACGATACCATATGCACTATTCCATCAGCTATCATTAATCTATTGTCTTCTTGCAACTTCTGAAATTTCAAAAAAGACAAGACAATGTAATTGGAGTTTGTGGCTGGAACATGACGACACATTTATAATTATAAAGACAGTGCTAAAGAGAGAAACTGAAAAAGAAAGGGGAAACTGTACAACCAGACATTATGATAATTCAATGAATATGTATGAGAGAGAGAGAGAGAGAGAGAGAGAGAGACTCAATTAGAGAAAGCCTCAAAAGATGTACCTCTAACAGGAGCAATACATCTGCAGAGCTGTAAGTGGAACCTGCCCCTCTATTGATAACATCCTCTATGTCTGCAATAGGTATTTGATCCAAACGGTTGGAACGCATATGCTGACCAAATAGGGAATTGAATGCTTCGATTCTGCATGTCAATGGAAAACAGTTTACATCCGAAACAGGTAGAGTTCAATATAAGAAAACAAGATTATAAGAGGCTAAAGATTGGCAGTTGAAAGACCTTTCAGGAGTGAGACCAACAGCAGGTTGGGCTTCTGAGGTATCGTCTACTTCCATGGCATCTGCTGTTGAGCTAGTAAAAAGAAAAACAGGCAGAGTTCAATAATGGCTAAATAAGTTTACGAAATCAGGACAACAAAAATGTCACCATTAACATGGTATCAATGTATCAGAGTCGTTATGCACTATTGTAAACAATGTTAATTTAGTTTCTGGATATGGGAAATAAATGAACCTATGGTAAAAATTAAGATATAAAGATGCTTGTAACATTTATATTTAACTTCCCCAAAGATAGAATAAACTAATTTTCACTTACTTTCTTTTACTTTTAGAACCACGGTCAGGACCATCATTTTCACCGTCAGCCCTACGCTTCCTCTCCAGTTCCCTTTCCCTCTCTTCTTCACGCTCATCCATTTCTGTCAGTTCTTTATGATATATTGCAAAATTCAGAATCTTCAATGCAGCATCAACATCAGACTTTGAAACCTGGAAGGACAAATGGAGATTCAATCACCACAAGTGCTGAACACAATCACAAGTTGTAAAAGTACAACAAGGTTCAACTTAATAAGAGTAACAATCGTAACAAGAAAAAATGTAGCCAATGAGGGTGCCAAATGCATATTTGAGCAATTGATGTAATTTACTTTCAAGTATTTTAGAAGAATTAATTTTGCAAGAGTAAGTTGTGTTTTCAAATGTTTGCCTAAAAGTAATTTTCTGGCATTTGGCGGTAATACAACTATTAATTTTAGATGAAAGTGATGTTAAGTTAAAAACCACTTTTAGGCTGCAAAACGTTGAGCCCCATAAGAAACTTTGGAAGGGTATCCAAATGTCCAAGTGTAACTAAAGAAAGACTGAAAAATTAATTTGAAATGGCCTCTGGACATACTACGTTTGTTGTCAAAATGAACATGCATCTCACGACTCATGATATTAGTATGTTACGAATATCTAAAAGGTGGACACCAAGTACAGTACCTTTCTGCTCAACTTCAATTTGGCATGAGCAGTTGAGAGACGTATTATAGTTTCTAAAGTTCTGGCAGTTATTGGAAGTGTTCCTCCAGTCTGCACAAGGCCAGCAGGATATCAATACAAAACCAATATGTAGAACTATTGATATGTTTCGGGCTAATTGCATTCATGATGCTAACCTTCGCATTTGACTTTGCATTCCTGAGCTCAGCGTATGCTGCAGCAATCTGCTCAGATGCCTGTGGAAAAATTTAATTGACATAAGGGATTGGAACAAGAGGATAAAAATCATCGGAAAAAGTCAGACTTCACAATAGCCATTTAGGTGTGGCAATAGCAAAAAGACAGCAGACCCAATAGTTCCTTACAACAGATAAATTGTAATATATAAGAGGGAATTCACTATTAATCAAGAAAAGAATGATAATGCTATTAGTAATATCACCTCGTCAGTCAAGTCAGGTTGAATCCTATGCTTAGCATAATGGATATACTTTTTCAGGAACTTAATCGTAAGTGTATCGCGTTTGCGACCTCTGTCGGTTTTCTTTCCATGTAGCATTCTGTTATATTTGACAAAGACAGATGATTCAGTATCAGCTTCCTCTTCTCTTCCATATCTTGCACTCCCATCATGTGCCGCCTCACCTGCATTGATAAGTATGTTAATTTGAATTCTCTAGTATATGCAGGTTCATAGCTTTTTTTCAAAACTGCTTATCTACCTCCATCAATGGCAGAACGAAATCGATGCATACGCAGGACGTGCTCTGATATTTGGCGATCAATATCAGGATCCATTTGGTCCAACACAATAAACAATAGATCAAATCGAGAAAGCAAAGAGTCCGGTAGTCCAATATTTTTAGTTGGAGTCAGTGAACGATCATACTGTAGAATCAAATGACAAAAGCCACAAAGTCAAGTTTGGAAGAGTTTAAGGTACAGTAGAATATTAATAACTTTTGTTGTTAATACAGAACTGCAAATAGCAGAATGCCACTTACAGTTCCATATATGGGATTTGCAGCTGCCACCACACTGCAACGAGCATTAAGTGAGGCATGGATCCCAGCTTTAGCAATAGTTACAGTCTGCTGTTCCATAACTTCGTGTATAGCTACACGATCTTGATCATTCATTTTGTCAAATTCATCAATGCAGACAACACCTCTGTCAGCAAGAACCATTGCCCCAGCTTCTAACCTTCTTTCTCCTGACAAAAAGAAATTATATTTTTTTTAGATGGCAAAAGTCATAAGAGAATTATGTATTGTCCTTGAAGAATGTTTACCTGTTTCTTGATCTGAAGTAACTGCTGCTGTCAAACCAACCCCAGAAGAACCCCGACCTGTAGTTGATATGGCCAAGGGAGCAATATTCATAATTGCTCTCAAGAGTTGAGACTTGGCAACAGAGGGATCACCAACCATCATCATATTAATGTCACTAAAAGAAGAAGGCAGACCAGTATTACAACTTTTGTAAACAATAATAAGAGAGATAAATGTCAAGAATGTGTTGGACTGCAATAATACCATCTTCCAAAAAAACTAAGGGATATAATGATATATGGAGAAAGCACTAACCCTCTCAAATGAGTTCCATTCTTTAGGTTCTTCTCCACTCCACCAAGCATCAATAAAATCACTGCTTTCTTTATCCAAGAATGGCCATGTATAGAAGGTGCAAGTGAATTACCAAGCAGATCAAATGTATCATCTCTTTCAGCTATCTTTTTAATGTTTTTAAGGTCTTCAGGGCTGTAGATTGGAGCATTAGCCTCTTTGTTGAGAAGAGATACATTGTTGGCAATGAGCACAGTCCTGCATCCACAGCAATCAATTAAGTTTCTGTTCAATAAAGCAAGAGCAAAGGAATTATTTAGTATATTTTCTGAAGCTACCTGAATACACCATTCACACTGCCTTTGCTTTTTCCTGGAAGAGCCTTATATATACCAACAATAGCTACACGATCTCCAGGCTTGCAAGAATCAACGAGGTCATCCTCTGCTATGATATCCACTGTTCTTGGGAGCTGACCAGGTGCAGAATTTTCAGGAACTTCCTGCATGGACAAGGTTTGATGATCCTTGTATTTGCACATTCCATACTCGGTCACAAGCAAGTTGCCACTTTCATCCTACAATAAACATTTAGTCAGTAAATTTTATCCTTTCGTATTAAAAATAATGCTAGAAATGAAGGATCTTGTGATTACCCTTGTGGGATAAACAGATCCTGTGGGCAAACCCAAATTAGATGTAATGTCGCGATAATCACGGCTTGTGAAGCTTCCGGTGGTGGGGCAGAAATGAACACTTTTAACAACCTTTGGCCTTACGAGAGAACCTATGAGTGAAATTAACAAGTTAGATTCCAGCATGAATGAACCCATAATCTGTATGAAATAGAAACGAGAGAAAATGTGAAAAGAAACTACTAAAAGATAACACCAATTGCAGCTTGTAAAAGAGATTAGATGCTTTATAACCGGAAAATGACTTTTACATTACCACTATCCTCTAGCATAATGCATAACATGCCACCCAAGGACACATTCAAATATTTATCATTTCCTAAAACTCAATCAAATATTTATCATTTCCTAAAACTCAATGGATACCCAAAAGAATCAAATAAACGGGTAAATTTACCGACCAAGTGAATCTGGATACAAACATAAGCAATAATTACCAACCAAATTTGGTGGAAATGATTAAGATTATAGGCACTCTATCACTAAAACTTACCTATACCTGCATAACATGTCTATTATGTTTTTATATTTGATTAATTCAAATTTGGGAAATTAAAAAAAAAATGAAAAACTAAAAAAAGATTGAAAAGATTTTCTATAAAAAACTGAAGTTAAATACTTTTGTCTGTAATGTTCCGTAATTAGGATTTGGATAAACTAAGATTATTATTCAGTTGTATTATATATTGTAATTAAAATTGAAGCTGTATCAAAACGTATGAAGCTGAACATTAGTTAAAAATAGAGTTCCACTTCCAAATCATTGACCAACCAAAACAAAAGGTAAAGTATAAACCCTTAGACATAAGAACCCACACATCCCACCAACATCACGGTAAACAGCCATTAGCACAGAAAATAAAAATTCCCAAAGCTACTGATAGCCTGTTTGGATTGGCTTATTTGAGCATATCTACTGGCATTAGCACTAGCTACACTGTTTGGAAGAACTAATTCATAAGCTGTGTTCAGATTTTTCCTATAAGCTCTCCAAGATAATTATGTAAAGAGCTTATAGATTTAACAAAAGCAGCTTGACTTTATTATCTTGTCATGTTTTAAAGAAATAGCTTATTCATAAGCGCATGTATGCTACAAAATAAGTTGTTTATCCAAACAGTGCCTAATCAAGGAGTAATCATATATAAAAAGAAAAAACATTTGATCATACAGACAAGTTCAAGAGAAACCCTAGGAATCAAAAATCAATTGTTATAACGCCATTTTCTCACGAATCATACTAACTAAAGTGAAAAACAGTTTAACTTACATTTAGTGATAATGCCCTCGACACAAACCATAGAACCTATAAATTCAGAAAGAAGATCCCTTGGCGTAACTCGGCGAGAAACAAAAGGACCTTCAAATCCAACAAGAACTTGTTCCCCTTCCTTCAAATACTTTGGATCACTACCACGAACAACATCGGTAACCGCATCACAAAATGATTGCATATACTCACTCGGATTTCTCAGAATCCTGAAAAAAAAACAAAAATCGGTTAGAATTTAAACAAAATCGAATTCTACAGTGGCAACAGCAAAGGTGAAAGCCGTTACGAACCTGTTTCCTAAGTCGCGGAAGTTGTGGAGATCGGAGATGTTGACGATTAAGCGGCGGCGTTTGTGGTTGATTAGAGCTTTGATTTCATCCATGTAAATGCTTTTTCCGATCTGATTCAACAAACAAATTGAAATTGTTAGAAATGAAGAAGAAAAAAGTGAAAATTAAAGAGAAGTGAGGAATTAGGCTACATCTTGATCTAAGAAATCAACGAATTCTCGCTTGTGAGCTTGACGAACTTCTTCGCTCAAATCCATTTTCGGAGGTTTCTGAGAGAACGATGAGAGAGAGAGAGAGAGGGAGAGAGAGAGAGAGAGAGAGAGAGAGAGAGAGAGAGTGGCGATGGAGGAAGAAAGAGGAATGTTGCGGTTCGAGTGTTTTTTTAGAGATAGGGCATTGTTTTGGCGGGAAATGGTCTTGCGTTGTGGCGGGAAATGGAGTATGAATTGGTTCGGTTCGACCGGTCCGGCTTTTATGCTTCACGCTTTACTTGGTTTTTTTTTTTTTTTTGAAACTATTCTTGGTTTATTTGTATACTATACAGTTTGATTTGATTTTTTTCTTTTACTAAATACTGTATTTGATTTGATGTATGTAATGTAATTGATGATTCCGTAAAAAAAAGGAGCAGTATAAAAGTTTGTGTGTTAATTTTTTTCTCATTGCTAAAACTTGAATACTAGACTTTCAACTGCTTAACTCTATGTTCAAACTGATTTATAATTCTATTAAATGAATATTTGATATAATCCTTCGTGATACTGTGTAAACCATATAGTGTCATCGATATCTTTTTTTTTTTGTGTCTTAGGTTTGAACCCCGGATCTTGCATATATTATGCATTGTCCATATTAACTGAGATAAGCTCGCGATGACAATATCATCGATATCAATGAACATTGTATTTAAAAGAATTGATTTTACCATTAAAAAAAAAAAATAACGGTATAGTTTGTTGCCCGCTTGCCTTTAAGTTGAAGAATGACTTTATATTGTTGCAACAAGATTTATAAACTAAACAAATATCCCTTGAAGTTGAAGAAGTATTTGTTCTATTTACTTGCTTATTAATTAATCATTAAAATTTAAACGTAAAAGAAATTTACTTTATCATGGTAAATTAATTTTTGGCTTATTCTGTTTACTTAAGTTAGTAATCAAACTCAAGTACACTAGATGTTGAGAAATGATACGAAAACTTATTTGCTATGAATGTTTAGCCAATGTTCTTGAGACATTTTTTAGCTTTTTTTTTTTGTGATATTTTAATGACATTTAATGAAAGAACACCCTTTTATCACTTCATACAAAAAAATTCAAAATACAAAACACAAGATATAAAGCTTTGTTCTGGCGACAACATATAAAGCTATTACCTCATCAAATTATTTTAGCTATTGAGAGTTTTTTTAAGTGATTAAACTAGTCCACCTAAATTGAGAGAAACAGTATTGCAAGATTGAAAATTTCTTGCGCATAAAAACCATATGAAAATTTCTTATTTTATTAGTTACTTTTATCCCTGTCTCTAGTGATTCTCAATCAACTATCAAGGAACATTTGTTCGAAAAATATATAAACTATCAAGTAACGTTTCTTCTATATACTTCAGCCATCATTTCACTACATCTTTATAAATTATACTTGTACATCAATCCATCCTCCTCATATTGTAAGTATAACAAGTCACTTTAAGATACCAATTAAACATTAATGTTATCTTTTCTATTAATCATTAACTATTTACTATTTTCTCTTCTTTCAATTCTTTAATATATATTTTCCATAACATTATATTTTATAAAATAAGTCATGATTTCTCTTTCGCATACAAAATTAATTACATTTTTTAATTTGTATAAAATGGCCAAAACTACTTATAATTTGAATTCAAGACCGAAGGATATAATTTATAGGCATTTATTGCTCTGTAAAATAGTATAAAGACTAACAATATATTACTCTATATTTCTCTGAGAATAGTCCAAGCATAAAACAGATAACGGAAAACAGCTTGCAACCAAAAAACAAACTAAACCACACATGCTTATTCCGAGATTCTATGTATGCCTATAACTGGTTTTCAGGAACTACAAAGTTATCCTGAAAAATGGCAAAAGACGAAACCATTCTTAACAAGCTAAATGTATCATATATATCCAAAAAGCTATGAACTGATTCAAATATAACCAACAAAGATTCAATAACAATAAGTGCCATAAATACATGCTTGTTATTAAATATCTTTACTTAACAATAAGGAAGAATGCTTAAATAAGCTCTTTGGCATTTTCTATCCGCAAGTATAACTCCCAACAATTGAAATCTCCGTGCTACATTTAAAAAGCTCTACAGCAAAACAGTCTTTGGAGCTAACTGTCTTTTCTTAATTAGCATAAAATGAACAATTACAGGACTAAAACTTTTAAATATTATGGACTCAATAAATAGCCTCAATGATGTAGAGAGAACAAAATTTTAATTAATTTAGATTCTGTGTTCTACATGAAGAGCCTTGCTATGCATAGCCGGTCCCAAGCCCAAACAAAAGAAGAGGGTTGTGTTAGGCCTCGACAGCCAACATAAAACTTTGTCGAATCTCTAAGACATGGGTTGTAGTTGTTCTACATGAAGAGCAGACAAACTTGGCAATCAGGGTCTGAAAGCGGAAAAAGCCACGACAGAGTTGTGTCCACCAAATCCGAAAGAATTTGAAATGCCTGGAAGAAGAAAAAAAGGCCAGTTAGTTACCAGTCCAAATTATGGTCTTTATCACGTGAAATGAAAAATGCACTGGTCGTTGAATTATTTAGAATCTTACCAACATCAATTTCATGCTGCTGCTTGACATTTGCCACGGTATCAAAATCAACTGCAGGTTCTGGATTCTGCACCAAAGAGACCAAGGCATACAAAATGATTACATATGGTTCTGAAAGGCAAAATGGGGGGCCAATAAAAGGATATAATATGTTCAAACTGGTATTTAATAGATAACCATATGATTAGAAATGAAACCCCAAACACCTCTTTTATCCACCCCACAAAAACAACACGACTTGACTTCCCATAACATGATCGTCCATATATCAGAACAATTACAAACAAACAAAAAACCACATGAGTAAAAAGAAAAGGTTAAAACACTGACATTGAGGAATACTCACATTGTCTTGTTTTATTTGTCATTCAAGACAATGACCACACAGTAAAGAAATCATTAATTATAGTTCTTACGAAGGTAAAATATTCGTTTTGACTAAAATGTACTTATTGTAGCAAGAGTTCAATAAAAGTTAAATAACAGGTTGGGCACCAATAAATAAGGTTATATTGAACGGGAAAAAAAAAATTAACATGTTACTGATATTCTAAAATGAAAGTTAATTTGAGACCAGGCCATTATTCCAAGAGGTGGCAGATAAAATGTGACAGAGGGAGTAACAATTTATCTACCAATAATGAAAACCCATTCTCTCAGTTGATTCTAAGACACAACGATCCTAATCATGAAAAACCAAGAATTAAGTAAACGTACGAATTGATTGATTGATGGATGCAGCCACCCTGTTGTTATGGCTTTTATTGTGGCAATAGCTTCCAACCCCCCAGCTGCGCCAAGGCAGTGCCCTATCATAGACTGGTATTACAGAACAACATATGCATCAATTAATGGCCAGGGAATGAATAAAAAATAACCTGCGATGATCTATAAAACAGAAAGCTTTCGCTGGCAAATAAAAGACAATGGCATGATAATACCTTGGTGGCATTAATTTTGATGCCAGAAGGGTTCCTGAAAACCTTTTTGATAGCATTAATCTCTGCCAAGTCACCAACAAGAGTGGAAGTTGCATGTGCATTTATATAATTGACCTATAAAGAAGCAAATGACATGCTTTCACTTTGATAATTTATGGGATGCATTAATCACTTAACAGAATATAAATCAAAATATTAATCAGACAATACGGCAAACTTCTAGAATTGACAAATCAACATGCAGCAATGGCCTAACAAATTGTCTTTCCACTTATTTATGCTAGCAGCTTAAGCCCTCTATTTGACCTGATGAATGAGTGAGTAACTGGGTAAAAACTGATTATTTGCAGAGGAGGCACCAACTTGGCCCCGTAATCCGATTGATGTTTTTAATATATTCTAATCACAAGGCATTTCTAACTTCTGACTTTTTGCTAACATAATGTAGCATCCTGGTACTGATATCCACTAAATGCTAACACCATAGTGCTTCTCCTTCCCACTAGAGGTGTCAATAGAGCCCCAAATTTCAAAGCCCACTTAAAAAAGCCCTCACCAAGCCCACTAAATTAAAGCCCCCTAATTGAACAAAATATTTGGGGCCAAGCCCACTCTAAAAATCTATTTATTTGTGGGCCTAAAAAAGCCCCACTATAAAGGTAAAAAAAAGTTTTTTTCCCGGTAAAAAAGTTTTTTTTCGGTAAAAAAAAAAGCTTTTCCGGTAAAAAAAAGTTTTTCCGGTAAAAAAAAAAGTTTTTTCGGTAAAAAAAAAGTTATTTGTTTTTAAAAAAAATGTTTATAGAAATTTTGGGGCTTTGGGGCCTTTTGATTTTTTTATTTGTGGGCTTTTTAATCTTGTGAATTTTCAAGCCCCCTTACTATGTGGGCTGGGGCCTAAATTTCAAAGCCCCATGATATTGACACCTCTACTTCCCACACACCCTACCATGTGTGCAGACAGCCTTACATACATGTGTTTTAAGCATCATTTGAATCCTAATTTATGTGATTGAATATCCATAAAAATGCATCTTTTTCACATCTATTTATCCAGAACTCAATGCTATAAATTTTTGTAGAGCTGCTTGAAATCATAACTACATAGCAACAGCTTTACAAAAGGTTTTTTACTATTATTCATACATGCCATGCCATCCCCTATTATACCGTGTACCAAAAGATGTTGAAAACACACATCTACTATGAATACAAGCAAACAGAAAAATACAGTAAGCTGGAAAGGAAAAACACACTGAAGGAGAAAAGCAATGAATTAAATGGGAGATAAGACTAACAATTTGATATACAGATAAAGTTAGCAACAAAAGCGTAGTAAAAAGAGTAAAACAATACCTCCTCGGGTGACACACCGGCGTCTACAAGACTGCTCTGGATGCATGAAGACACGCCAAGCCCATCGGATCTTGGATCAGTCATGTGATAAGCATCACAGTTAACAGCACCTCCCAAGTATTCAGCAATGATAGGTGCACCTCGCTTCATGGCATGTTCAAGGCTTTCCATCACCTTTTAAGTTATAGTACTCTCGTTATGATACAGAAATTAGCTTGTACAGGACAAAAAAAAAAAATAACAGGACACACGTGACAGGCCACTTATAGAATTATTCTTTTTTGGATCATGTACAAAGGAAAAGATAATGTTTTAACAAAGCTCATAATAGTCTTACAGATACATCATCTTAAAAATCAAGCATAGTAATTGCAATTGAATTTCACTCAATCATGTAAACTTTTATATTGTTAATTAAGGCAACCAACATCCAAAAGAACAATAACAGATCATTAAGGACAATGCAAATGAATCCTTACCAAAACTCCAGCACCTTCACCCATAACAAAACCATCACGGTCTTTATCCCAAGGCCTAGAAGCAGTTTTAGGGTCATCATTTCTCTGAGAAAGTGCCCTGCAAGCAACAAAACCCCCCAAACCAATAGGTATAATGGCAGCTTCAGTCCCACCCGCAATCATCAAATCAGCCTCGCCCCTACGGATGTGATTGGCAGCAGCAACAAAACAATAATTTGAAGTAGCACAAGCAGTTGAAATAGAATAATTTGGACCCCTGAAACCTAAATCAATTCCAAGTAAAGCTGAAGCCATATTGGTAATAGCATAAGGAATAAAAAAAGGAGATATCTTTCTATGTCCCTTTTCAATCAGATTCTTAACTCCGTCGGAAAACACCGTTAAACCACCCATTCCTGATCCAACCAAAACACCAGCACGTTCCTTATCAATCTATACAATATATCCAAAAAAAAAAAAACCAAAATCCAATTAGGGATCCGTTCAGTTCAATTCAGATATAGCAAATACAGATCTAAGTGAAAGAGTGTTAAACCTTATCGAGATTTTCGGCACCGAGACCGGCATCTTCAAGTGCTTTCTTCCCGGCGACATTGCAGTACCGGAGACAATCATCCTGTCTCCGGTCATTCTTCCCGTCGATGTAACCCTCAGAGCTGAACTCACGGATCTGACCAGCAAACCGAGTAGGGAATTTGGAAGCATCAAACCTATCAATCAATGTGATCCCACTCTCACCGGCGAGAAGCTTCTCGTAGAAAATGTCGACGTCGTTGCCATGTACAGTGACGCCACCCATGCCAGTGATGACGACACGCTTCTTGGGATCTTTCTCTCTTTGAGGAGCGGCGGTGGCAGAGACGACGGAGAGTCTCTTTGGGGTTTTAGCGGTGGCGGCATTGGAGGATTTTTTGCGGAGTGGTTCGAGTGGCGAAGGGCGAAGAGTGAAGGGTAGTTGATGCTGAAGTGATTGCATTGTGTTTGGTGAAATGACGGAGAGAACGAAGTTAAATGTTGTTACAAGGAACTACTACTAAAAAGTGTGTTTGATAATTTGTGATCAAACTTTGGTATTTAATGCTTTATTTATTTTGACAACAAGGGAATGAAATGATAAAAACTATGTTTTCTTACATTGGAAATTCCGGGATCCATAAATTGAGCGGCAATTCTGACATGTCGTCCCTCTAATTAGGTGAACTACTCTAGAAATTACTGTTTTTCCAAAGAAATGAAAATGAAAAAATTTGTCAAAAAAAATAATAAAGAAAAGAAAAACATTAAAATTAAGTACGGTTAATTGTTAATGTTGATGTTGATGATAAGTGTTTCAACTGACATTGGTGAAGGATTCAATAAACAAAATTTTATTTTAAAAATATAAGTTGTTACTTTTGATTAAAGTAATAATTACATAACTTTTTATTTAAAACTTAATTGTTTTATCTGGTTAACCAATGTTCAAAGGCACGACTTAACATTATCATTTTTTTTTAAGGAAGCTCAACATTATCAGTTGTTTAAATAGTTTTTGTAATATACGCAGGATATGAAAAAATAGAGGAAAAAAAAAATAACACCGTTGTAGATTTGATTTCTTCATATTTTTGTCCTCTTGCAGCTCAATCGCATAAGAGGCATTGATGTGGTATGAAATATTCTCTTGCAATTGTAGAAAAAGCCTTGTTTGATGATGTAGAAATCTTCTGAATTTTTTTACCTCAATTTTTTTCACTAAACTAAAATGGTGGAATGAAATAAAGAAAAACAATCTTAGAGACTTAAATTTAAGTTCGATCAAATGCTCTAGTTCAAAATCATAAAAAGTTAAAAAAAAATTAACATTCATCCATCCTCAATCTAAAAATCCATAAATTTCAGTAAAGACTCTTCTTCTTCACAATCTACGCGTTTAAACCCTTTCACTATTACCCCCGATAACCTTATGAATGAACATATGTTCAATAAAGATCAAAACATTAAAAAAAAAAAAAAAAAACTAACAAAATAAACTTAAAATCGGAAGTTCCAAATGTTCAATGAAGATTGAAAGGCAAAGCAAGACAAAATCAATTAGGAGCAGAAATGATGGGTGCTCCCACCGAATACTAAAGTGAAATAGGGTATTATTGAAATCAAAACGCTCGTACAACATTCAAAGAAAAAATCGTATGCAAACTACGCGCATATCGGCAATGATCATGTCACAATCGTGGGCGGAACTAGTGTTGAGCATAGCCACACAAAATTATTTCTCAATTTTTTTTCATGTTATCCCTAAAACAAGAAACTTCTACTAGAGACCGATTTTCGGTCATTAAAGTAAGAAGATCAGTCACTAAATCAGTCAGAGACTACTCAACAACTGGTTTATTGCCTAAGTTTAGAGACCAAATTTATGACCGAATGTGACAGATTATAAAACCAATTCACTTTTTTAAAAAAAATTAATTAAAAAAGCTAATTTTTACAACTAATATCAAACATGACAATACCAGGACAATGTTAATCTTACACTATTCAACTAAACCAACACTTTCATCGAAAGCATAGATCCAATGCAATATAACAATGCCAGGATTCTTTTTCGATGACATGCTAATGTTGCAGTTTGCACGTGAGAAAATCAAGTATAGTTCTTTCGTTCTTTTAGTCCTTTGATGAATACTTAAGAGTAATATTATGTGTGCCAAGTATCAAACATAAGAACACAAGAGTTTTTTTTAAAAAAAATTGAATGCAAAGTAAGGATTTATTAAAACTTTAAAAAAAATCATAAAACTCATAAACAAACTCAAATCTTCATCATAAAAAGTATAGAAACCCATATTTCATTAAAAAAATCCATAAAAATTATACAATACTACCGGGAAACTTGCATATGTACAAATTTGTACGTAATAGTAAAATCTTATAACTACTCTATTTAATATTTCTTAAGCAGGATAACTTTTTTGTTACAAGATTTTACTATGGGAAATGTTAACTCGTGCCCTTAGGGCACATTTAAGGATTCCATTACTAGAAATTTTGTAGCTGAAAATTGTGTTAATTCATTACTTAAAAAATTTAATATTAATTTTTTGCAATTAATACCTACCATTAATGGCAAGAATTTAATGCTTAACATGTGTCATAAAGACACAAGTTAACATGACCCTTTTACTATTATGTACAAATTTGCATATGTTAAAAAGTTGAAAATAGTAAGTTTATATTGAAACTTGTGCATTTTATATTTAATGTTTAACTTTTTAATAAATAATTGTTGTTTTTCAATAAAAATTTGATATTTTTAACTGCTTTAACATGTGCAATATTGCATATGTTAGACAAACTCTTGTTGTTAATACTTAGCTTAGCTGCATTTCTTGAGTGATTTTGATCCATTACATTTCCCCCAGATCTATGTTGAGATTATCATTACTTGCATGACACCAAACTCTCATAGCTAATCTGTGTTATAGCATCTTGTCTCACATCTTATCATAACACGTTGTTTTAACTTGACACTTAGGTTGGTGATCCTTTTATTTTGGATTTTTGTTTCAATGCTTACGCACGCATTTAAATTTTGTTCTTATTGTTCCAACGATTATTGCTTGTTTCCAAAACTCCATACCGAAGCACTTGTTCGAGGACAAGCAATGGTTCAAACATGAGGGAGTTGGATAACATGTTTATTTACCTATTTTCTAGTTATGTTTTATTAAATAAATTTATAGTTTTATTTACGTTTTTTATAAGTATTTTTCTACTATTTTCTTTATCTTTTGATGTTTTAGTTATCTGCACGAGTATTAAGGAATCATTAAAGTATATAAATAGTTGTAAGTTTTGGACTAAAATGCTCCTATTATTTATGTTTTTTGGCTATTGTATAAAATTACCCTATGACTCTTTGTTTATTTCAATTGCATTAATTATTGAGTTGCTTCAATTTCATATGCGTTTTTTTGAGCTGTTTCCATGTTGGATTTAAAATGGGAATGAATGGAGTAGTTGTATGTGTGTTAACCTTTTATAGTTGCATGCATGTATACATGAATAGTTTTAAATATGTCACGAGCAGCTGTATTATGTTTAAATTCACATGCGATAAGCCAAAAATCACATCTCCTTTATTCATCTTATTGTTTCTTTTTCAACAAGGGTAAACTTGGATAAAAAATATTAAACATCCTAGAACATCAAATATTTTGAAATAATATTTAAGTCCTATAACATCAAAAGATAAAAAAAAAAAAAAAAAAACAAAAAAGAAGGCGAA
>Ga0315914_1000091_pt1 | contig 75974 bp, 35 predicted proteins | sample MpolenodulesMG_FD_203920 | JGI IMG/M metagenome (GOLD analysis project Ga0315914, IMG submission 203920) | Medicago polymorpha root nodule microbial communities from Los Angeles, California, United States - elongated nodules | ecosystem: Host-associated > Plants > Roots > Nodule | place: USA...
CCATCTGAACATGACTTAAACAGCAAACCAAAAGAAGAAAACAAGACAACGAACTAATAAAGAGGGCATGTCGCATAACTTTGGTTTGTAGAGACACTAAATTACTCATTCATCAATATGAACAGCCATTAGAGAACACCTCGAAATCAATGGTGTGATTGTTGACAAGTAGGTGGCACTACAAGGGAACATGAAGCAAGCATTAATAGTTCAGCACACTACATACTCTGTTGAATGTTTGAAGGTGATCACAGCCATTAGAGAACGTGAAGAAGAGGAAGGAAGCAACACGGAATAAAGAGAAGTGCTGACAAGTAGGTGTGCTTTTCATTTCGAAACAGTTGCGGAAGGAAGAGAAACGGTGGGTCGGTGTGTGTTAAGCAATTCTATAATTTTACATTATTATTACTAAATAGCAGTTCTCTATTGGAAATCCCTTGAACTTGAAGGTAATTTCTTCTAATCCTCTCATTCGTTTACATGATTTTACTCCTGAACCAAGAAGACGTTCAAACCGCTACAAGTTTTGTAAAATTTATTTTTCTCTCTTTCTCTTTTCTCTATCAGAAACCCTAGCCACCACCATCTTTGGACGATGGCGAACATGCAGCCAGAATCATCCTCAAACTCAAAGTACGCAAAACTCTGGAGTTTTGAAAATGCTCATTGAAATAAACAAAAGCAAAGGCAGCAACTATGTGATTACGGAGGAGGATCGTGAAAAAGAAAAGAAAATACTCGAATTTAACAGTAAGTTTGCAAACGAGGAAGAAGATTTCGACGAAATAAAAGATCCTCGACAGGTATGCTCTTGTATATTTTTATTTTTTGAAACAAAGCAAGTGCTATTGAATTTGTTTTTGATGAGATTTTGTTTAAACAAAGCAGACTGCTGATGCAGTAAACAATGTTTTGGAAGAAATGATTCAGTTACCTGCATCAAAGAAGATTTGTTATAGGCATAATGTTGATGAAGAAATTCTGACAAAAGTCTTGGAGAATTTGAAGAATTCCATTACCCAAGAAACTTTGATTCAACTAGCAGCAAAACGTGCTCAACAGGTATATATGCTCTTGAATATTACTTGAATTCAATGTCAACTTTCATGTCAATCCTTCAAGTATAGTTCTATTCACTTTTTGTCTCCAACTAATTGTTCACTTATGTTTTGTTTGTACTTTTGTTTTGTTTCATTTTGCATGACATTTTTATTTTATATCATTTTTCTATGGAATTTTATGGATTGTGTTGCATCTATTTAAAATTGAAGATGCAGGCCCATGAACATCAGGAGAGGAAAGGAGAATTAACTAGGTATACATGTGTTTTATTTGTTCCTCGTGGTTTCGGGAATTAACTAAATGATGCTGCACTTGCTTTTTTCTTAGCATGACAAAATATGATTCCTACTTTTGGCAGGTACATTCCTGACTCTGCTGATGCAGTAAACAATGTTTCGGAAGAAATGACTCAGTTACCTGCATCAAAGAAGATTCGTTATGCGCATGATGATGATGAAGAAATTCCGAGCAAAGTCTCTGAAGCATTTGATTACTCAAGTAACTTCTCTGAAGAAATCCAAGCAGCTATGATCTTGTATTTTTTTTTTATCCATGGTGATCAAAATCAATTCTTATGGTCCTTAATGTTCAAACTAGGGTAACTCAAACTGCAGTGAGAGAAAAAGCTCAGCTTCTTTGTCATGCTAAAGTATCACATTAAATCAAAATCTACAACATTAGTTATTGCGGTAGCTTGAAGAGCTACAGTGTTAGCCTAAAAAGTTTCAAGACGACTTTTTTATGACCGTCATAAACTTATTTCTTGTCTTGTTCGTGAAATTTTGTTACAATCGGGATTAAGTGCTTAGTATGTGTTTGGATATAAGTTAAAATCAATGTGAATTTTCATGTCAATCCATAAGAGGATATGGCCCCAACCAACTAATGGCCCCAATTTATCTTCAATTTCTTTGTTATTTGCAGATATAATTTCCTTAGTTTCCGTATAACTGATTTAGTTGAAAGAATCACCCATATATGTACATCATGTGTAACAAAAAGTCTCATAGTTTTGTTAATAACTAATTTTTATTGCACCACAGTATTTCATTCTTTCATCCTATTATATGTACCACAAAATTTCCATAGTGGAAATGAATGAAGAGTTTCAAAACTCAAAACCACAAGTTAGCAATCACATTAGGATAGTTTTTTTCTTCAACTTTGAAATTCTTATTTCAAACTTCTCTGAAAAGTCAATTGCCAATCTGAATTATTCTTGTTGCTGACATAGATGCTATCATCATTTATGGAAAAATTTCTGTGCCTTGAACAACAAGTTACACTCTAGACTCATCTACTTTGAAAATTTTGTGCCTTGAAGCAATTGGGACGTTTTGTAATCTGTATGTATATGCAGGTGGCTGACAATAAAATGGCTTTCCTTGCAGGCTGTGGAAATGTGATTCATGCAGAAAGTTCTAGCACATAATGGAAAGGAGGTGATGAGTCATGCAGAAAGTTTTTGATAAGAGGATATGGCCCCAATCAACTAATGGCCCCAATTTATCTTTAATTGCTTTGTTATTTACATATGTAATTTCCTTATTTTTCCTATAACTGATTTAGCTGAAAGAATTATCAGAAAAATATTTCTGTTTTTAATTCCCTTCTAAATCTTTTGGGAGCTAGCAGAAACAATTTTCACACACATTTTGAAAATAACATTATATTTTTAATTTTAAAAATAAAACATTTTTAAGAATGCAGGGAAATGGATGGATATTAATATTAGTTGTATTGGATGGATCCAAAGCAATCGATTATCCGTTAAGAATTCACTAAAATTGTTTAAAAAGAATCAATTCAATTCACCTATCAGTGATTAAAATCCTTTCAATCTATCCATTAGTGATTTTTGAATGGATGAATATACAATGCCTTCATTAACTTAGTTTTTCTTTTTTCAAAATCTTAATAAAAAAGTTTCATTGAAAAAAAATATTTATAAAAAAATCATTTCTGTAGAAAAAGACCTAAACACAAACATTGATCCCAACACTTAAAATCGACTCAAACCCTAAAATGCATTTTTTTTAAGTAATTTTTGTGTTAACCTCAATTTAAAAGATTTTTTTTGCAAAATTGAAATGCATTTGTAATTTTTGTGTTATTCTCAATTTAAAATATTTTTTTTGTACTTATGAGTGATGATAAATTTTGAAAAGTTTATCATGTTAAAAATACTCGTAGAGTAATTAAAATTGAAAGTGAGATAGAATTTGAAAGTAGTAAAGATTAGTATAAAATTTAAATGCATTATCATAAGTAAATTTTGTGTTATTCTCAATTTAATTTTTTTTTTTTGTACTTACGAGTTAGTATGAGTTATGATAAATTTTGAAAAAACTCGTAGAGTAAAGCAATTAAAGAATATTTTATTTGTTTTTTGTGGTGTGGTTCTCCCAAAGTTCTTATCATCCAACCTAGATGTTATATTTTGATCAAGTAGAAACATAGTGATCTTCTTTATTGACACAACTGAAATTAACTAGCATTCAGATGTTGCCTCGTAAGAAAGACAAAAGGGGGAGGAGGGAAAAAGCAAAAGAACAGCAAGACATGATTTACCTCCATATATGACTTTGGGGGATTTTTGAGAATATTGAAGGGTAGCTAATATAAATTAAAAATGTAGCATGCAAAAACTGCAATGAACTTCGCCACCCGTAGTTATTTAGTATGATAATATATGATGCAAAGTTGACATTATTGCTATCTTTCTGGGTTGGGAATTTGGGAAATCACCAAGCACCTCATACATAAAAAAATTCCCGAGGGGTAGTAAAAACACCCCTTCTCAACAGTCAAACAATGTGAATATGGAGAAGAAAAATCAAATGTGTACTTTCATCCAATATTGGATTATGCAAAATCCCTAGAAAACTAGGCAAATAATAGGTCAACCAAAGAAAAATACAGTTGTAGGCCTGAGGAGTGACTGATTCACTGCTTCATCATCCGTCAATGTTTCTTAATCGGTCCATAATATGTTATGGAGCCAAATTTATCCATGTAATGTAATGTATACTTATTGTCTACTCTATTCTAGCTCCATTTTGATACCAACCTCCTCTATACTCCATGCATGAATTTTTAACATTCATTCTCTCCTGAATTTCAACTGAAAGGTTGCCAAGAAGATTTTACTGAATTCCCTTATCTGTTCCTTTGCACTGTCTGAGGGCCATTTGGAATATCAATAGCTTGATTGGTACTTTCAGTATTGGGATTAAAATTATTTACATGGACATTTCTTGTGTTATTCAAATTCGAGGGTGTCCACCTATTTGCATCTCTTGTCCCTGGACTTGTATTTGGCGTTGTCTGTTGGTATCTATTTCTTGGCACGGCTTTTATGTACCTATTCTCGACCGCAACCGGAGGCACTTGTGCATTTGATTGAACCTTGTTCTCGACCAACCTATTTGCATCTCTTGTCCCTGGACTTGTATTTGGTGTGGTCTGTTGGTATCTGTTTCTTGGCTCGGCTTGTATGTACCTATTCTCAGTCACAACAGGAGGCACTTGCGCATTTGATTGAAACCTGTTCTCATGTTGGTATCTGTTTATTGGCGTGGCTTGTTTGTACCTATTCTCGGTCACATCAGGAGGCGATTGCGCATTTGATTGAAACTTGTTCTCAACACGATAATTAGCTTTTTTGTACCTATTTTCTACCACGTGTGGAGATACTGAATCATTCCCATCGCTGATACTATTAGTCAATGTATCCGGTGTTTCAACTGAATCGCTAGAATTGGTAGTTAACGGTTCCACATCACCCTCCTCGGCCTTTGAATCCATACGTACGGGATCTTGCGATTTTTTCGCACCTTTCTTAGCCGGACCATATTTAAGATGTCTGACTATAATATAAGCATCTTTTTTTGCCAGATGCGGTCCACTTTCCACAACACAGACATCTTCTATCTGCAAAGAACTTTATGAATGTAGAAAGGAAGGATATAAAGAAATGCAAATGGGAAAAGAGACAAGTGAAAAATAGTTCAGATAGAAAACCGCAGAATAAAGCAGAAACCATCATACCAGAGCCGAAAGACGAGATATTGCGTCTAACATGGCCTGATCTGCGTTACCTGTTGCCTTGACCTGTTTCAAGTAGTCACAAAAGCAATCATGATTCATTGACTAACAATGCACAAAATTATATGATGTGACGGATGAATGTGATATATATTGTTAAAAGATAAAAATCTTACAATATTACATATGAATCTCCAAGACCACGTACAGAGAATTTACTTAACGATGTTGATGAAGTTCAGTTAAAAACAACCAGATGACATCATATTATTTTACAGTAAAATGCCTTGTGTAATGGATTTAGATGCCTGATAGGAGGCCGCTTGTTAAAAATGTGCATGTCAAAAAGGAGATAGCAGGAGGGAAACTAATCAATTCTAAGATCAAAGCAAGACATTCCACAGGAAAAAAAAATGAAAAAAAAAATTGATGGTGTGGAAGAAAATGGATTCAAGAATCAATGTTGTTGAGCGGGTTTTGCTAGATACAATGTTTGTGCACCAAAATCAAATCGATTACTAAATAAGCTGTTATGAATGAAGTATAAATGGCACGGTAATGCATAATATGCAGTAAAATTTTGTGGCAGATAGTGAAGGGGTATTTGGGGAGGAAAAGTCCAATGCAAGAAGATAAAAAGGGGGCTTCATTTCAGATTAAGCCAACTTGGTTGCTGATGATGAACAAAAACTAAAGATGCTACTAAACAGAGCATATGCCATATATAGAAAGTGGGTACCTTAACCCGATAACCCTTCTCCATTAACTTTCTAACCATATCTGATTTCATCTTAAGGTCTTTTGATTCCTGAAAACAAGAATAGCACAAAATTCAATAAATAAAAATTTCCTTTTCCAGGTTCGGGAAATAAAATACAGCAACAACTCAAAATACAGAAACCCAAACCAAAGAAATGGCACCGTGAATGTTAAACATTTATCATTATAAAACTAAATCATGACCGGTTAATTGCCTTCACTTGGCCACTTGTTTGATTCAGGTGGCACTGATGTCTCCCATTTTTAATCTTTTTCTATCTTAACCACTCTGATTCTCTCAAACGATTCGTCCTTTAACTAGAGTTCATTAACCACTTGAGCCTGATCACTTGGTTCTCCCATTTTTAATCTAGACACTGAAGACCTTAGGCGAGATGATGGATGTGAGTTCAGAGAAGCTGAAAGTGCACAATAGATGGCTAGAGCCTATATACCATGAAGGTCAGCTTCAACATACTAAGGTATTTATAAAAATTAGACCTAACTCAACCTCAAGCTGGCTCAAAAGATGAGGATTGTTCGAGTCTTCTAACAACTACTTTGACCATATCTCTAACTGAGGTGAAATCTCCACACACTCACTAACAACGAGGATTGGACATCTGAAGCATGGACAAATACAAGTTGCCCAATAAGAACACCGTCTTTTGTAAAGGACTAAACACCAAGAGTGTGGATGTCACGGGTGGCCGAATAACATATCTAGGATAGAGTCCAATACTAACTTAGAACGTAGACTGCGGCTAACTTAACCCCAAAAGCTAGCTCAAGAGGAGAGGATTACTCAAGGCTTATAAGGACTTAGGCTATATCTCTAATCGACGTGCAATTCCAAAATGGTAAAACCTGCATCCTGGTTTATCTGCATTTAAACTGCTTATCAATAAAAAGATTTGCATGTAAACTAATCCCACTAAGTTGGTCCCAAACAGACATAAGCCCAGCCAAAACTTCTCAATATGACTAAGAAAGCTCAGCAACAACACAACAATTGGAAACCTAGTTTACGGTAAAAATCTTTCTGAAAAGAAAGAAAATTGCTAAAATACACTTATATGCGAGCATAAAAGATAGGATTCTGAGAAAGAAAACTTACAGTTTTTTCAGAAAATCGTACTTCCTTGCACTCCTTTTTCATTGTCATCTCAGACTGCATTTGTCAGAAAACTAATTAAAAACACTACATCTAAAGATTAAATATTCGTCTTTGACAACTCCCTATACATGTCCTAACACCCGGTGATAAATTAAATATGCTTAACTCTTTAATTGTCAAAGAAAATGGTGGATAAGAACAATGGAAGATCAAGAACATTCCACTCGGGTTTGTTGTAGATTCAAGAAAATGGTAAGCTTCATTTCCTAGTTACTACTTCGTACAGTTTCATTATTAAACCATCCTTGTTATAAGAAAGCTTGCAGCACCATAACATTTTTGGAATAATGAGAAAATAACATGCATTTCGTTCAACATATTCAATTAGCATGCAATATGAATCATGCATTCTAACAAGTAAAAAATGTGTGTTGTACTAGTGGTTCGTTTTCAAAGATTCGTATGTTAAAATATGTATTAATATTTAATAACACTGTCAAATCGATATGACCAGGATAAAGACTCTCGGCATTGATTTAAAATCAAAACAGTTAAAGAAACTTCACAACAGAACTTCAAAATAACTGCATTAATCATAGCAAACCGCACCTTGCTTTTAGCACGCTCCTTGAAATTTTCTTTCTTCTTGTACATTTCCTTGTGATAGTCCATGATTTTACAAACAGGTGGAGTAGAATTTTTATCAACCTGTAGCATGAACAAGCACTCTCAAAATAAATACTCATGAGATATTGGAAGCAAATTTTAATGCTTCAGAGATTGGAAAAATATAATTCAAGGGTATATAGCCAGCCACAATTCTTAATACACCCCCAATATTAGGGATATGTTGTAATCGTAGTGAAAATTGTCACCAATAATGCTAGACACACAGACTATAGTATTTAACTCAACTTAAAGTTATAAAATAGAAGGATTGAAGCATATATCTACCAAAATGGGATCGCTTAGGAATGCAGAAAAATAGAATCCCTACTTTATAGGTATATCTCTAAAAAACATCAATTCACAGGGAAAAAGACAAACTTCTATTTACCTCAACTAAATCAAGTTTAAGCTTCCTGGCACGTTCCAATGCTTCAAACCTTGACACTACTGAATGTCCTGCATGAAATTATACTATTAATGGGAAACTCAAAGCTTAATCAAAACATTGTCATGCATTTAAACAATAAATATCACACAAAGCCAATCTTTCAAGTTCACGAATTAACTAATAAAGTTATAAGCTGTGCATCTCCACCCTCCGTAGCTCCATGAACATCAACCCTTTATTATGCCTTTATTTATTAAGTTACCTAGGTGTAAGACAAGCGCTGGATTATATGGAAGTTGAATTTAGTTGAATGACTTAATGAAAAAAACCTATTTGATAATGGTGAGCAAACGTAGTTATCATCATTATTAGGAAAATAACACGGTAGCTTTGAATTTAGCATTTCTTTTGTTATGGCATTTCTAGGATTAACCGCATAAAGAGTCTAAAATGAATAGAGTAAGGCTGTGTTTGGACTTTGGCAGGCCAAACCGTTACGTTATAGCATATAAGTTTCTATGGTTAAAGTCGAGTTGCTGGTAATGGTACTTCTCTCACGAGCCTATAATGTTTTTTCATATGCTACTCCTAGTAGCATTTGAGCTTAGAGATCATATTTTTGTAAGTGATTAATGAGCTCCACTAAAGAACGAATCGTTCGTGAGAACCAAGTTTGATTCCTGGGTGGAACAATTCATGGCCAGACTATACTTACCTCATGGCCAAACTCCAGATTACCATGGTCCCTTCCCCTCTAAACCAAAGGTTTAACACAAATAAAAATGTTACAAAACGCTTTAAATTCAATTTTCGAACATCCGATATCAGCTATTTGCTATAAGTTTATCCGTTATCTGCCAGCTTATCCTTCATCGACAACTTTTTACAAAACCAATCCCAAGAGTATAGGGTAAACAATAATGCTGGCGAATCAGGATAAAATATAACAAAAGTAAGCAACCAAGCTAAAGTTCATGTAGGTTTACCACCATCCACCACAAGCCTGACTTGTCTAGCTTTGATTTGGTCATTCAACCGTGGTCCATCTGTGTCATCCTCCTCATTCTTGGGCTTTACCTGAAACTGAAATGAAATCCCATAAAAACATCATCAACAACAACACAACAAATCTAAGCTACCAAACACAAAACTAGAAAAACTTCAAAAGGGTCCCACCCACCCCACATGGATAAAACCAAGAAACAGATCCATTACAAGTCCCAATTGCTAAAAGCTTGTAACTTTACCTGAACAGGAACAGCATAAAACCTGACGCTATTGAGAAAAATTGTGGGCCTATCATGGAAAAGCGAATAAGGATTTGGCATCACCATAGGGGAAGTTTTAGGGGTAGAATTTGAGAGAGAAGCATGAGGAAGATGAGTGTAGCATCTTCGAAATTGGAAGCACGCGGTTTTGAGCTTAGAATTTCCGATTCTATGCCAAAACGCCATAACCTCAACGAATCAAACAACGGTTGAATTAACCGTAACTGAGGTTAATTAGTGTTTGTGTTTTTTTGGCACACAGAAATTGAAGACAACCTTAAACTGTTCTTCTATGTCATTGGTTGTGTTTTGATCTGGGCTTAACTGACCAAGAATTCAACATTGAAATAATTTGTTTGCAACACCCCTCCTTTTTTGCTAATACAATGATCAAGATGCTTATGTTTGGAAGTTTATTTTTAGAATCTATTGATCTCTCGGTAAAAGAAAAGCTATTGATCTAAAGTAGACATTTTAAAATGTCAATCTTATTGAAATATTTTCAATGAACTAGAATTAAACATTAGATGTGATAATGGATATCATTCTAAGCTACTTGTTATTGTACTCATTAAGGATATTCAAAATTGAATCAATCCAATAAAAAATGAAAAACCGAACCAACTCAAATTGAAAATTGAGAAAAACCGTGTTTGATTTAGAAGTGTCCGGACCATTTTTACACTCGAGATATGGTTCGATTATGGTTTTTGTTTTGTCGCCCAAAAACAACGTGAAACAACATACTTAGATAATTTTTACACTCGAGATATGGTTCGATTATGGTTTTTGTTTTGTCGCCCAAATACAATGTGAAACCACATACTTAGATAAACACTAATCCAATAATTAATACAATACTATAACTTGAAGTGCTTAGACTAAGTTTGTCCTTAATAATGATTTTGTAGACAATGAATTGGTTGATAATTTCACATGCAATATGGAATGTTGGTAGTGTCATATCCATTTGTATTAATTGATGAGCATGTCTTGACTGTTTTAACAAATTATGCAAGATCAGCTATTTTTTAAGAGTGGGCAAAAGATTCTCACTTCTATAAATAGAAGAAGGCTTTGAAGTTTAAAATCAAGAGTTTGAAATACAAAACATACATCTTTCTCAAAGCAAGAAAAGCTATCAATCATCTTTCAACAATCACAAAACAAACTCCGTAATCTTTCACTATATTTATTTTCCTTATCTCTTTTGTTTGAGATAACGTTTTGAGTTTGTGTTTGTAAAAGTCTCTTTTGTTTCAGCATCACGTTCTAAATCATCATCCTACAAAAGTGGAAATTAGATCTCAAGTTTATTGAGCTTAATAATTTGATATAGGTGTTCTGGACTGATCTGGTGTGATCAAGACCTTATAGTGCTAGTTAAAATTTTCTACTAGTTGAATACTATAGTGGATAATCTCACACGAAGTGTGGGAACTGGAAATAGCCGGATTTGATTAACCAGGATAACTCTCATGTGTTATTTTTCTCTCTCTTTCTCTCTTTTATTTATTACAAAATATACACACACAATCACACGTTTTTATATTTATCTCCAGAACATTCTGGTCTTAATTAATTTAAGGAAAATTTTATGGTGAAGTTCTTCAATTAACTTTTTCGGTGAAGTTACCCTACATCCAATAATAATGCGCCACATTTTTAAATGATGTCAAGTCATGCTGCTAGTATGCAGTTTGCTCAATATGTTCCACCATACACTAGTTTTATTAGATTTTTTTTACCCATCAGATCAAACACTTCACTAGTGTTATTGTGTTACCTTTCACACTATATTTCTTTCTTTCTTCTCCTCCAATTTATTTATTTGTTTATTGTTTTGCATGATAATTTCTGGAAAATTTTACCCTACCCTTGCATCTACACCTTCCCCCCTACATATTACATATAATTCCAATTTTACCCTTTTTATTATTTGATTTTTTACACTTCATTTTTTGCCTTCACTTACAACATTTCTAAATTCATCGTGAATACACCCCTAACATTTCTTATTCAAATTTTATTTCTAGAAAACTTTAAAATTTAATTCCGGTTTGTTTTAAATTTCCAGAAACAAAATTGAAAGCAAACTAAAAAATTAAGGGGGGTTGGGGGATTAAACGATATATTTAAAAAATAACTAATTATATGATTGATTCACATTTGGATCTCAACTATAGTTGCACTATTTTGATCTCACTTGAAAATAAAAAGGATGATTGATTCAAATGTCATATATTGAATTTAATGGAGTCTTCTAGTGCCTGTTATATGAATCGGTATGCAGATCCAACCTGATAATGCTAATAACGACAACAATCTGGAAAACATCATATACGTTTTCCGATGCCTGTTATGAATCGGCAACCTTTGCAATGCGTTTTCCGGTAGACCAGATCTGAACTGGAAACGGTGGTTTGTGACAAATGACAATAATGAGGTTTGTAGGTTTATAGACAAGGGTAAAATAGGTAATTTCTGTGAAATGTAAGGGTGAAGGCATAGATGTAAGGGTATAGGGTAATTTTTTTTCCTAATTTCTGACTATTCTTTGATGAACTGTTCATACCCCACCACCATCATGATGGCCTCCACCACCTCCATAATCATTGTTTTCGACGTTTAAATTGGTTTAAATCGTCGGGTTTCGAGGGTCTGTAGCGAGTTAAATTGACTCGGCTGGAGGTTGAAGATGCTGTCTTTTTTTAATCGTATCAGTTCTTATAAATATGAAAGAAAGAAAATATTATTAACTAGCGTTGTAGCGGTTTAATTTATTTTAAAATGGTTTAAGGTCATGAGTTCGAATCTTTGGTTGTTTTTATTTTTGTTTTGCTTTAATAAAAAATACGCTGATTAAAATAAATTTACATGTAAATTTTTCTATACACAAGGATCAAACCTAGGACCTCAAAGTACAATCAAAGCATTATTACCAATGAACTACAGCCAATTTATTAATAAATGATTGTTACGTTTGCCCTATATACTGAAATCATGTTGAATGAATTTTATTTTTATTAGGAGGCTGGATAGAATTATTATACACTTGTTGTTTGACATACTTAATTTTGTTTTTATTTTAGGGACGTGTTTTTTTTTTTTTTAAGGAATGTGTTGGTTTATTTATTTTAGTAGTTTAATTTGTTTAAATTATTTCAGTTAATTATGTATGTTTAAATTAGTTTTATTGATCAAAAAGCTTGTTAAAATAATATTTTCGTTCATTCATATTTATAAGAACTACACCATTCTGAAGGGATAGTTTGTTAGATCGACTTACCTATCCGATTTCGATTTGAAAAATTCCAGTTCCTACTTCCTTCTTACTCTATTAAGGTAATATTCAACAGTCTGATTGATTATATCTGTTTCCGTTTGTGACATAGACTCGTTTCAGTCGTCGGACAAGCGTACTTCCTAGTTGATTAGGTTTTCGAAGGGATAGTTTATGAGATCGACTTACCTATCAAACTCCTTTCGTATTTTGTATGCTATTATTTTTGTTTTCTGGAGACATACTTAATTTTGTTAATGTGTTGGTTTATTTTTTTTAAGGAATGTGTTGGTTTAAGAAACATAACTTTTTTTTTACAAAAAAAACATAACTTCTGTTTCTCTCTTAGTAAGAATTAGTATATCGACTTTCTACATAAAATTGTTATATTGTTGGTGTCATTCAAATAAATAATCATGGTTAGTTAAGTTTGTTGTAACTTGAAAGCAACAAACATTTATATTTTTAATTTTAATCAAAATCAAAATTTCATAAAAAAATACCGTTTATAATTTTCAAAAGTTAGAGCAATAAAAAGAGCGGAAAAACAGGCATGTGACTGCCCGTCTTTTTGCTAGTATAAAATAAAATATATTTAATAGAAACATTACATTGCTAATCAGACTAATTGATGCTCACTAATTTACATCTAAAATAAAAAAATTAGAAATAATAGATTAATGTTGATATTTTGAAATTTTAAAATTTCATCATATCGGTAGAGAAGAACTCGTTTATGCAAATTAAAACATACAAAATCTATAATGAGTGCGGTGCAAATATTTAACAATATTGTGCATTCAATGTATTAAATTTTTTAAAATATTTCTGGTGTGTTTGATGAATGTATGAAGATGATGATGAAGAAATGTTAAAAAAAATTGGATGTTGGTGATGCACCATTAGATACACTTACTTAAAATTGATTCTTATGAATTGATGTCGTTTGGATAAGTTGAATCAAACTTGATTTTGAATGTGTAATGACTAAATCATCATTTTAATTGTATTTAAAACTAAATATCTCATTCTTATTTTAGATGACTATTTAAATTTATCTAAAAAAGCACCACCAAATTTATTTATTTTTATCTAAAATCATAAATGAGTTTTTTTTATTGGATCACAAACTTATTTTAAAATAATATCAATTTATAAATCGTATGCATTAGATTTTTGTACATTAATATGAGTTTAGTTTCATTTTTTTTTTTAAAGAATATGGGTTTAATTTCATTTAAATGTCATACAATTAACAAATGTTTAAATGTCGTATAATTAACAAAAAAAATTGTTAAAAAAAGATTGTTTTTTTTTGTGCTTAAGTTTTGGGCTTGTTTAATAAAGGAAAACAAACGGGTTGTGGATTGGAGCCCAATAACTCTTCTTCTCTAACCTAAGGGTTTCAGCCGCCGTTTGAAGCTATGAAGGGGAGAGAAATAAAAATTCAGAATTTCAAAATGATTCGAGAATAGGCAAAATTGGTAAATAACGTAGATTCCTCCTCTTCTCTGTTTATCTGCAAATCTGAGAAATAATGAAACATCAGTAATGAAGAAAAAAATGTTTATGTGTAGAAATTGGAAAAGAACTTATGGATAATTTGGTTCATATACAAGTTACTGAAAAGTTGAATCTTGTACTTTCGATTGCTTTGCCGCAGAAGCTTGAAATTGTGGCTTCGATCTGAATCGCGTTTTGACACTAAACGTACGATTGCATAATTGCGTTTCATTCTATCCAAACATCACAGAAAAAACATGACGTACGTTTGGTGAAGAAAACTCGCGTCTGGAGGTTGTACACACACACCCAAACAGGCAACTGAAGCAGCCATGAACAGATCAAAAGGAATGAATTCGTGGACATATTAGAGGAGACATTAGTGATAGATGGAGGAAGAACATGATTTTGATGATGAAAAATTGCTGAGAAAATAATTGAAATTAAAATTAAAACAAACAAAAATATAAAAATAAATAAACGAGGAATTCAAATTGGAAGTGTTTTTATAGAAATGTATTTAACTGTAATGTTTTTTGTTATTATGTAATTTCATTTTTTTTATTTTCTGTTTTTTTTTTCTCTCACGAAGATGATGAATAAGTTGATGGAGATATAATAAAAAAGATGAAGAACAGATAAAACAACTGCATAATATTTAACTAAAGTTTAAATTCAGTATATAATATTGTTTTATCATTCTGGTTGAGAATAATTTGGTCATTACTAAATTAACTTTATAATTTAGCTTAATATCATTTTTTTTATTCTGCTTATATCATCTATCTCCAGAATAATCTGGTCATTTACATTTAAATTGATTATTTATCTGTTGAACTAATATTAACTAAGAATTCTTTTGAGCATATAAAACCTATTTAAGTTGCAGGAATAATTTTAAAAGAGTTACAATTCAAACCCCCTTCCTTGTGACTTTTATTGCTACTTCAGGTATTACATTTACTTGGGAACCTTTCCTGCGGAATTTACACCAAAATCCGTAGGAAAAGTGAGAGGTTCTAGTAATCGCTGGGCTTGCTACAAAGAAAGTAGAAGCTGAGCATGAGGTAATGCCCAGGCTAGCTAGGGGGTGGCTCCGCCCCTGTGCAAGGTTGATGGAGATGAAAAACATATTTAACACTTCATAAAAGAGTATTGATATATTGACCACCCTACATGGCAACTCTCCATTCTACACCCGCATGTGGCATTTGTTTAATGGAAGAGAAAGAGAGAGAGCGAGAGAATGATAAAAGGGAAGAGAAATAAAAATAAAAAATTTCAAATGGAGTGGTATAAAAAAAAGGTGTCAACCCATAATTATCCTTCTTAAATTAACCTTATCGACAAACTTTGACAAACACATCCTCCAAATGAAATTTAGTTAGATTTGATCAAAGTGTGTTAGAAAGTGACACTCCTCTTACGTGATGTGATGATAATATAATAACAATTAACATGTAGATCAGTCTCGTTGGAGCAATCTATTTTGACTTGCAATGGTGTAAGGAGATTCGTTTACCATCACTGAAGAAGTTTTTTTGAAGAAACCATCACTAAAGAAATTGAAACTCGACATTGATTTTTGAAGAAACCATCACTAAAGAAGTTGAAACTCGACATTGATTATATATGAAAATACCTTCCATAAATGCCCTCCTCTTTGGCTGTCCTATCTTAGAAACTTTGAATACTTGGCTTTGTGTTGAGGACTATGCCGTGTGCCACTTACATTGAAGAGGTTGAATACCACTGTTGGCATTGGCGACGAGCCTTCCCTTGAAATTTTAATGAATTTAATCTTTTGCTTATTTAATTTCATGTACACCACTTGATAACTTCAAGTTAGACTTATCAATTCAATGTATTTGTGAAATAGATTACACAATGTCCTTTTAAGCATACTCTAAATAATCATGAGGATATATAACTTGATTCTTCACATATACATGATTGCATCTTAAAGAAGTCGTTTTATGGTTATTAGAGTGTTGCAAAAGATATGTGACGGTTTTGAGGTATCAATGTAGTTGAGATATCAGATTCATCATCTCTAATTTATTTGCTTAAAAAAATGTACTGAAGCAATATCAACTTCATTAATTGAGATAAATTAGTCTATAATTCATTATTTATCTATGACTTGTATGATTGGAGTCTTTTGGTCTTTGAGATTTTGATGCATGTCATGTACTATTTAGCTTCTTAGTATGGTAGTATAACAATCTGTTGTTTGGCATTGTAATATGGAAAGATAACAATACTTTCTTTAAGGGAAAGGAAACGAAAAAACTCTGTTCTGCAGATTTTTTTTAAACTCCTTATAGCAACAATAGAGAATTCTACCAGAGATATAGTCATGGTCATATTAATGTTTGCAACATCTTGAATGTCTTGCTTTACACTTCAGTTAGCTATTGAAGCCATACCAATCAGTGGCTGCTAACAGATAAAGATCGAGTACTCGAAGAATATTTTTTAGTTTATAACTATTTATTTGTAGAAAACTTGATTAAGATCCTTGCTTAGCATAAAACTGCATTGGCTCGGCTATATTTATCACTCTTTTCATGTCTACTGTGGGAAGGTTTGTGAAAATGAAGCATTAATTAGTAATCCCTCCGTTCCATAATACATGACACAGTTGACTTTATTACGCATGTCAATGCATAATTTTGAGCTTAAATATTTTGAATAATATGTTAGAAAAAAATTATGAAAATTAGATATTTTGAAAATACTCATCGAGACGAATCTAACGACATTGATATTATTTATTTTTGTATATTATTATAAAAATATGGTCAAAGTAAATTAGGTCAAAATTGCAAATTTTTAAATGCGTCATCTATTGCGGAACGGAGGGAGTAATATTTACACAAACTCGCACACTTAAGCTGTTAAAAAATCATTTTGTTGAGAATGGTATACTTTGTTTTTCCGACGTCCTCTTTGTGTGATTCTATTTTTCCAGTGGTGTTTCAAGAAGCCTTTCAGAAATTAAGGAAAAAATCAACTTGTTTGTGATTCCTATTATAGAAGCAAGTTGCGCTGGTGTAGGGCCAGTATTATCAATCACCATTAAGTCTTCCTTTCTGCTAACCTCTGCTGATACGATGCAAGCCTTCAAGTTACCTTGGATAGCAGCCCAATGGAGACGTAATGCATATATTAATCCATCTAGTTAGGTAAAACCTCGATGGTAAAGCTCCCCCAAAGACGGATGCATAAAATTTGATAAGTGAGGTCAAAATCAAATACAGTAAATATTTACATAAAAAATATACCAATGTATAAGTGATAATTATCACTAAGAAAAAAAATTAAGATTACGAAAACTATGTATTGAAGACACCTATATATCTACAAATTTGATATTCCTCACTTTATATTTTGAAATTGTTGTTTATTTTTTCATTTTCAACACGATTTAATTTTTTTTTTTATATATGTGAACAGACATTTAATCTACAAATTATCTCTCGTACTATTGCTTATTTGTTTCTTTACAAAAAAAATTACTTCACAATACTTGATTTTTAATGATGGAAAAATAAAATTATTGAGCAACATTTAACAAGCTGAAAAACGTAAGTGAAAGTAGTTTCTTACTCCTTAAAAAAAGAGCATGATATTTGTACATCTATATAAGGACAACTTTGATGACAACTTTGGTTGCTTCTCTTATTACTGGTCAATAACAATGAAAAGAAAAAAAGGGAGAGAGAGAATAACAACATCATGTGAGTATGAGAGAGAAAGTTGTCATAGTTGTACAAATATTATTTCTCTTAAAAAAAACATACTCTCTTCATCTCATATTAAGTGACACAGTTGACCTTATCACATATATCAATGCACAATTTTGATCTTAAATAATTTTACTAATCTCTTAGAAAAAATTATAAAAATTTGATATTATTTATCTTTGTATATTAATAGAAAAATACGGTCAAAACAAGTTAAGTCAATATTACACATTTTCAAACAGGTCATCTATTGTATGACAGAATGAGTGTTGTAGTATTTTGTTAGATTTCAACTTCTATGTAATAACTTGTAGAAACATTTAATAGTCGGTCATTTAATTGGTCCAAACTACGCTTAAATATAGAATAGGCAAACTTATTCCCAATATCTTTTATCTTATTTATTGATAACACTTAGATCATTGAATTTTATTTTTTTTATTTAAGTCCTTTATCTTTTACAAAGTGCACAAGGTTGTTCTTTTTGCTTATTTTTATTTTTTTTTAAAAATGTTGCCATGACTCTCAGAGGTCAATAATTACATTATTTTACTATTTATTTATTTAAAACATAATTATTTTTAAAATACAATTTTGAGTTAAAAAACAATTTTCATCCTTAAAAAAATAAACATATTTCTTCATCTCCTTTTCTCCTTCAACAAAAAATCTTTATTTCTTCATCTTCTGAGCTCCTTCTTCAATGAAAAAACCAAATTTCTTCTTCCCACAACAACAAAAAAAATACTCTCTCCGTCCTTTTTTATAAGATTACTTTACAAAAAAAATTTGTCCCTGAATATAAGACTATCTACAAATTTTTAGATGCATTTATTACTTTTTTTTTCAAATACTCCCCTCATTAATATTATCGATATATACCTTGAAATATAAAAAATTAACATTAAGTATATTTATAAACAAATGGTAATTTGGTAATAGTAACATGCATTTATGACAAATTCATTACGTCAAACACTTTTCTTAATCCCCACAATTTTTGTAAACTATTTTTATAAAAAGTGATGGAGGGAGTATTGATTTTTGCCACTCTCTTCGATCTTCATTTTCATCTTCTTTCCATTTTCCTTAACAAAAGCATTTTTCTCTCTTTCTACATCTTCTTCCCTCTTTCTTTCCATTTTTTTTTTCTCTATTTTGTCTTCTTCTCTCTTTATCATAAAGAAAAAAACCCAATTAATTTAATTACAAATAGATTCTATTTTTATAAAATAGGTCACTACAGCTTCTCCCTCTCTCTCGAATTCTCCTTCCCTCACGGAATCCCATTCTCTCTTGGGTTCTCCTTCTCCTGTTTATAAAATGGGTCACTGAAAAATTGAGATTTTATGTGTGTAAATTTTTGAAGCTATGGATTTGTCATTTTGTTTCTTTTGAAGGAAATCATTCATGGAAGGTGTGTTACTATTGAAATGAGTGTTACATGTTGGATGAGATTTGAAAAACGAAACAAAAGGACATGAAGAAACATTGTTGAAGGTTGAAGAGAGAATAATATAAATGTGAAACATAGACACAATTAAAGTTCATATTTATTTTTTTTAGTATATTGAATTTGGGTTTTCGGTTATTAATGAATCTGAGTTTTGTTTTTTGGTTTGTCAAAGATGATGACATGAGAATGAACTTCGCTTTTTCTAGGTTTCTTATTTCTTAGTAAAATAATTGTTTAAGAATAAGTTGTGCATATTTTAAAAGATAAACATTTTTTTTTCAACTAACCTCAACATTTTTTTAACAAAATTTTGAAAAATCCCACAAAAATTTGAGAAAAAATGATTAAATTATGCATATTTTAAAAGATAAGTGACCTAAATGGGTGAAAAAAAATAAAGGACCAAAATGTTATAAATAAATAAGATAAGCAACATCTGAAAAAGCTATTAGGCCCCCAAACTTCAATTGGTTGTAATTGTAATTTACTAGCCACCTAATATAATATTTTTGATGAAGTTTTTTTCAGAATAATCACATGGAATGGTCCAAAACTTAGCTTTCAGTGACGTTACAACAAATCCTTTATCCTGCATGCATGATCATATGATATGATATATTTATTGAATGTAATTAACATGTACATTAACACTTCTTTTATGTCTATCACTTCTTTTATGATTTTAACAAATGATTATAAAAGCTTCATTCGAAAAACATAACAAATTTTCTAAGTGTCTTAGTCGTAGCAATGGATTGATGTGGACATAAACATGCCGGCTCACCCAAGTTAATTCAATTTTTTTTCTTCATTTAACTAAAATTCACTTGAGTAAGATGGATGTTGAGTTTATATGAAAATTAGACCAAAAGCTTTATATGACGTTTGACTATATGTAATCAAAAGAGACTTTCTAAGGCAGGGTTTAACTAGTATACTCCCTCTCCGTCCGTACTTTTCCACAAAACTGTTCAGTACTTTTCATTTCACATTGTGTACTGCATTTTACATACAAATATCATCAAATTACTTTTTTTTTTGTTGAATATTATCAAATTATGTCTTGACGAGTTTAATCATATGACATATTATAGGGTATAGTTTATGAATGCCGTTGAAAAAATAATATGTTTTGCTTTGAAAAGAATAATTTTTACAAAAAAAATAAAATTTATCATACAACTTTCAAGATAATATATTTACTCTTCGGTCTTTATTATAAAAAAGAAGCCAAAAAACAACAAAACCAATATAATTATTAATTGTTATAACTCATTGAATATTTTTACAAATATACCCTTCTAAAAACTTGTCTGTTTTATAATAGTATAAGAATGGAAACAACACCTAAACTAACCAAAATGCCCTTCCATAATTCATCGTATGGTCTGAAATTAAGGTTAACTTTGTCAACTTGCTTTGTCTATTCCATACTTTTTCCAAATTGCAAAAAAAAAAAAAAAATTGCAAAAAAGTCAACACACAAAGTCAAACCACATGCACCAATTTTGTAGACTTCTATTCCATAGTCTCCTATCTATTTCATAACCTACTAACTATTTCATTATCTTTCTCTTTTGAGAAATGATATTTATACAATTATTTTTTTACAATTTTGTCATACTATCATTGTATTTTTACTCTCTCTTTCGATTTTTTTCTCTATTGATTTTTTAATAAAAAAAAATTGTTTATAAATAGTTGTACAAATATCATTCGTCTAGAGACAATTATGTAATTCATGTGCAATTTTATTCATAGTTTATGTATGACGGGGTTTGATGATTAGATCTTGTAAACCCATTGTATGTAATTCAGAAATCACCACATGACCTATTAACTCTCTTGTTAATCTTAATAATCTTTTCTATGACAAAATTGGACAATATTAATCACCACATGTAAGAAACCAACTGTGGACAATATTAATCTTTTCATAATATGACAAAACCATTACTTCTTACTTCATTGCCATGCCATGGGGCCAAACTCTAGAAGCACAACGTGTGTGGCTTTTGAGGAGGTAACAAAATTTGGTAGAATTTATCTGTTCCGGTCTAACATTAATTTAGATCTCCTATGCATGTGGATCATTTCATGTATATGTTTATTTTCATAAACAAAATTGGACAAGAGGGAAAAGTTGAGACAAATTAAGGTGTTTATAAAAAATTCAACCTTAAAGTAAAAAATAAATAAAAATAAAACCATATTTTCATTTTATTTTTAAAGATTTTACAGGTGAAACAAAACGTGACCTTGTATAAAAAAATAAAATTAATGCATATTACTCATAAAAATATGATTTTGAACATGACCATTGACCACTAATTAATCAGAAGAATTATAAATATGTGCATGTGGACCACTTAAAAAATGCAGTATGCAAGCACAACCTAGACTAGGTACATTGATTTCTCAATCGAAGTCAAGACATGTCTATCTGAGTTGAAGAGCTTAATTAATCCACATTTTCCATTTCCATTCCCATTATTGTGGCGGTGATAAGAAGCCTCAGCTAACCTTCCATATTTATATTCAACAGTAGTATAAATGAAAATAAAGAGGCCAAAAGAGGACGAATGAAACTATTTTCAACACCAAACGTTTAATTGTCAACAGTACTATTTTTACCTTTTCTTTTTTTGGACCAAATTTACCATTTTTGTTAGAAAACGTGTTTGGTAAAACGTGTTTTCATATAAGAATCAACAAAAATAGAGAGGTAACACTATACGACATAATTTACCTTGGTGTTTATGTCTATACTATACGTTTCCTTCACACAAAAAATGTCTATATTATAGTTAAGCGCGTTGCTGATGTGGTTTTGACAAAGTAATTTGAAGATTCCATAATATACTCGTTTAATTAATTAACTTGATTATTACATTAGATGCACATTTGATTCCAGTAAGATCATCAATTGGTGTTTAATATGGCTAGTTGAGTTGCTATGACAAGTTGACAGCCAAGTGAAATTGCTTTTTGTGGTCCGACTATCTTTTAACATAATCGGTTGTTTAGAAGATCAAATTCGACTTTAGAAATGTATCTATTAGTCTAAACAATTGTCCATTGTGGTTCTACTCGGATTGAGTAATTAGTCTATTGAGCAAAATCGGTGTCATATTTACAACAAAAAGGATCCATTCATGCTTCTCTCTCATGTTTCAAATTACCAACTTTTATCCATATTTTTTTTTATTAAATTTGAAAATTATCTCCTCTCTAGGTGCGTATTAATCTATGAATTTACGTGGCACGTTTGAGAATGCTCAACAATATATCAACTCAATCCAATGCCAATAATGTTGGAAGACTTAGATGGTATAAATGAGGTTCTAGTTTGATTCAAACTTCACTGTTCTTATTATAGACAAAAAATTGAATGGCAACAATAATAATGGTGGAGTTGCCTCAAAAAAAAAAAAAAACAATAATGCTGGAGTTGTGCTGTACTTTAAATTGAATAGCAATAATAATAATAATAAGGCATTGCCCCACTCGGGTGCCCACATTTTAAGGTCTGGATGATTTTGTAGCTACTTGCTAGCCTGGGTTCACTCGTGCAACAAAATGACAATATGAGATTATTGGGTTGTCACTGTAACACATTTAATTTAATTTTTAATATGTTATGTTATGTTATGTTAGGTATATGCTATATCAATTTTTCTCTGCCGTTCCCTGTCATTCAGATATCCATCGATTCCATTCATGCGCAGTGACATATATATTATATGCCATCAATGTTGAATTGATAGATAAATAAATAAAATAGCATAACATAAACCGTAGAAATATTATATTATAATTTGTTTTTAGAACAGGATGTACATTTTCTGGGGAAGGTTTATTTTGCTTATTGCAGCATCCTTTGAAATTATCATTGGGTCACTACTTAATTCCGGGAAGTTTATTTTTCTAATTGACTATAGGGAAAAAGTAAGCTTCCAGGAAGGGACGGGCGGTTTACTCTGATATCGATGGAAGGATTTTAAAAAACATATACTTGAGATTATTTTTTTTAAATGAAATAGAAAGGAGAATTTTGTTAATTAAAGTGGTACAAATAATCTTTTTTTTTTTTAAGGATGGTACAAATAATCATTATATAATGACTTGAGAGGATTTAAATACATTCAAGTCAGTATAAGGTTAACACTTATCATTAAACTTGCATATACTTAAGTTTTTTTCCTTCTTTTGTCCAGTTTTACCGATGATCTTTTTGGACTTAAGATTATTATTACTGTTACATATAAATACAAGTCATATTTTGACATAAAAAATTGACATGAATTTTTTTTCGACGACTTATAATTTTCTTTCGGAAATTTTGACAAATTCTTAGATAGTGAACTAAATTTAAATAGGGTAGTAGAAAAGTTGATTTATGTAGCTAAATTTTAAATTACATATATTGATTTTTCAGCTATCATGCTTGTTTATGTATGTAATTGTATGTTTTTTTGATTTTGCTAATTATATGTTTTTGATTTCATCAATTGTTTACATCCTTTTTCTTCTTTTCATTTTCTTTATCTTTCATTTTTTTCTTCTTCTATTTTATTACATGACAATGCTTTCTTTTAAGCAATTACACGGTGAATGCTAACAAATGTTATAACATAGATGTTAAAACAGACTAAATTTAAAATGTTATTTGTTTTTAAGACAAATTATTTTAAATTTCGCAACATTTGCCCTTGTAATATGGTGAGAGTGATGGGAAATGGAACCAAACTATTCTTTTGATTGGATATGTAGTTTGAGAGTGGCCCTTTATGAAGTAGGTTTAGACGTCTCATTGATTCGGTTGAAAATCGAATGATTTCCTTTGTCGGGATTAGGCATGGCAATGGGGCGGGGGTGGAGACGGGTTTTACATTCCCGGTCCCCATACCCGATTCTCATATGCTTACCCGTTACCCTACCCATACCCAACGGGGATGAGAAATTGAACCTCATCCCCGGCGGGTTCGGGTATCCCCGCCCCATCCCCGTCCCCGCATTGAATAATTTTTTAAAATAAAAAATAGAAGTTTTTTTGCAACCCCTTGAGAAATATTGTAATGCATTATCCAACAATATGCTCACTTTAACATTTGTTAGACCGATTGATTTAGTTGCTCCTTTCAATATCAATGTTAGTTTTTATAACACGACAATTATCAAACAAAATAACACGGCATATCAACACAAAGTAGTTTTCTGCATTTGGGACGGGGTTTGGGTATGGGTTCGGGGTGGGTACCTATATACTTGTTACCCGTCCCATACCCGTGTTTTGAAATCGGGGAAAACCCAAACTCATACCCAAACCCAATCAAAACGGGGAAAACCCGTCAAATTGGATTTGGTTTGGGTGGTTAACCACGAGTATGGGTTTTGTTGCCATGCCTAGTCGGGATGTGCTCTTTAGGACGGGATGCTTGGGGAGATCCGTGGAAGTGGCAACATAAGTTACTCGTTTGGAAGGAGGAAACAATCAAGGAGTGTTGTGTTTTTCTTTAATGCTTTTTTGTAGGATGATATAGATGATACTTGCGACTGAAATATTGACCCGGGAAAATATTACACAGTTAACAACATGTTCCATATGCTGTCAAATGCGGAGCTCGTTGAACAACCTAATAATTCTGACCTTATTTGGAACAAAGCTGCCCTGTTTAAGATTTATTTGTTTATTTGGTGGTTGTTACGTAGTCGACTACCAATCAAGGATAATATGTCTTAGAGACGAGTTTTTTTATCCTAATTCTAATATATGCATTGGTGGGTGCAGGGAGGAAAATGTCAATCATTCTTTTATGGTATGCAATCACTTTAGGAGTATTTGGTCTCTTGTTCTTCAATAGCTAGGAATTTGTTTGGCTTGTCCGAACGATCTTGCCGACTATTTCATCCACACCGTCGAGTTAGGCAGCCACTCTAAAAATGTTCGGTCTTTTCTCCAATTGATTTGGTTGGCCTGTGTTTGGGTAATTTGGAAGAAGAGAATTTGTTGTATCTTTCAACATAAGAACTCTTAGACGTGCCAATTAATTAATAAAGTGAAGTTTCCCTTTTTTTTGTGTGGTTGAAAGCGAAAAAATTATAATTTAACTTTTGATTTTCCCTTTTGACGGCTAAATCCTCTTTAAATTAAGTTTGGGTTTTTGTTACCTTGCATTTGATATGGATCGGTAATCATCGTTGTTACTTTGACTCTACACTACGTTTATCGTAGCTCCTTGAATTTTTTCTCTGCACTCATTGTGTTGTTTATGATTTCTTTTTGGTATTAATATATTTCCTTTTGACTTCTTTTAAAAAGAAGATATTTACTTTATAAACCAAACAAAACATAAAAGTGTCGTTTTGGATAATCTAAAAACTCTACTTTGCAAATGTGAATCTCATTATACGGTGGATCTCTTGGGTTCAAACCCCGATAAAAAAATATATATTAAATTAACTTTTCATTTAAAAATATTTCATTACACGTAAATACCCATGACAAATTTTGTATATAGTTATTTAAACATCAAAATAAAATAAAAAATATATCATGTCATCATATGTATTTATTTTTAACTCTTTTGTTTTTTTTTTTTATATTTTAACTTATACGTATTTCTAAACTAGACACAAAAATCAAAATCCACCGAATTTATATTTAAAGTTTAGGAAATCTAAAGAGTGTCATTGAAGCATTGGATAAGAGGATAAAAATAGAAAATTGTGAAAAATGATGAATTTAAATTTTTAAAAATTAAAATATTGTTGAATCCAATACAAGCATTCTACTTGTTAGCATAACCCTTAAAGTTTTCATCTCCGAAATATTACATCCGTCTTAAATTATAAACAAATTCATGAAAAAAATAATCTAAATTTATAAGTCAGTGTGTAATCCTGTTAAGTAGATATTTAGTTTAGGTTTATTAAAAAAAAAATAGTTTAGGTGTTTGATTTTTTAAACTTGCATCCAAAACATGTTCTACTTCAATTTTAAAGAAGTTTCACGTTAACTTACTTGTGAACGCACATTTCAACTTAATTCAGGTAAAAATGCATTAGTTTCAAATAAGCACAAAAATATCAATGTTTCTTTATATATCTTATTATTTAATTTTTAAATTTGAATTTCTCCTTAAGGAATTTTTTATAAAATATCCATAATATTTTTTTTGTCCAAAAAATGACATCACATGGAGTCTCTCTCTCTCTCTATATCTCACAGTGGTTCAATTCAATAAACATTGGAGTAACATAGCATAGCATTGGAATGTGGTGTGGAGCCCATTGGTGAACCTCTGCTTAGCTGGCTCCAACCTCTTTTTATGGACCTTGTCTGCCTCACTCCTTCTTCCTTCCTTGCCTTTCCTGCCCATTCCCATTTCACAAGTAAAGTTAGTAGTACTAAGTAAAATCCACTTTCTCTTTCCCACACCCCCCCTTTTTTCTTCTTCTTCTTTTTCAACAATAAATAAATACTCAGATCTAATGATTTCACACGCTCTTCATAATTCTCAGATCATCTTTTTCTTCATCCAATAAATTCTTTGGTAAGATCCCTTTTTCTCTATTTTCTTTCTCATCATACATATTTGATTAAAAATTTGATTTTTATTGCTGTGATTATTTGATTTTATGGATAATTCTGTGACTTGTGTTTGAATTTTCAATGTCAACAATGGATTCATTCATATTGAGCTGACCAAAAATTGGTCAGAGAAAAAAGTGGGATTTGACCTTTCAATTAAAATGAGATGAAAAATCATATCTTTGTCAACTTTAGCTGCTGTAGATGGATGGTCATAATTTTTGTTGCAAAGTAAAAACAAGTCAAAAAGTTTGATTCTTTATCCTTTTATTTATGATTAGAGAACCCAATTTCTGTTTTTGTTTCTCAGGAAACTGTACCAAGAACCTTGTTTTTGGGTGTCACATGTTTTTGTTTTTGACCATAGTTCATATTTCAGTTTATATTTGATTGAAGTTGAATCATAATTGATTTTTTATATATACTTGTTTGTTGATGTTGTTGTAGTTTGTGGTGGATCATCATAATCATCATCATTGTTGTTGTAAGGATTGCAGTGTTGTAGCTATATTGTCAAATTAGTCTATAGTGAGTGAAAGTTGTAGGTTAGATGTTGAAATCCTTGATGGTTGTTTGGTGAAATGAGGTATGTTATCGGAGTTAGTGAACTTTTTGAAGGCCTGCTTTCGGCCGGGTTCGGATGGATATGCACGCTCAACGTCAGATGCTGGAGGTAAACAAGATGGACTGCTGTGGTACAAAGACTCGGGGCAGCACATATGTGGTGATTTTTCGATGGCTGTAGTTCAAGCCAATAACTTATTGGAAGATCAGAGCCAGATTGAATCTGGTAGTTTGAGTTTGAATGAGTCTGGCCCTTATGGAACCTTTGTTGGTGTCTATGATGGACATGGAGGTCCTGAGACGTCGCGGTTTATCAACAATCACCTATTTCAACATCTCAAGAGTAAGTTGACAATAAAATTAGTCAATTCTTGAAGTTTATTTAGTTGTTTGTATTAGCATAGAGTCTACTTGTTGCTTTTGTGTTTTTTCCTCTGCCTTTTAGAACCAAGAAAATCACTTATCTAGAAAGATTCAAAAAATAGGACTTTGTATTCTGTTGCTTGCTTTATGCTTTGATATCCGACATAATATTTCCGTCTCATGTAAAACCAGTATATACCAACAAAAGAATCATTCTTTTATCAGATAAACTGTTAGAGCATAGGTAGTGAGGTTTCATTGAGTTTGAGTTTCAGCTCAATGGTTGGAGTTATGACCAATTGACTAGGAGCATACCATTGAATTAATGCCACAATATCAGATATGCACTTACTAAGAAAACAGTGGATTTCAGTGACTGTTTAATTGCATGCATTTTGGTCTTAACCCTCGAATTCCCAAGAAAAGTACTTCGTAATCCAGAGTTTGGCCGAGATAAGTAAAGTCTGGTCTAGCCAGGATTTGAACTTGTGTTCTCCTGAATTATTCGACATTAACTGAATCTCATCAACCGCTTGAGCTCAATCATTTCGTTTTTTTTAGTTGTATGTCTATTCAATTACAGATTTATCATACATGTGTGTTTTGAATCATTGTTGTTTGCCCGATTACCAAATATGAATTTATATATATTCTTTTTCTACTTCAAATTTCAGGATTTACTTCTGAGCAACAATCTATGTCAGTTGATGTGATTCGCAAGGCATTCCAAGCAACAGAAGAGGGGTTTATGTCACTGGTTTCACAGCTGTGGTCAATTTCACCGCAAATTGCAGCAGTTGGGTCTTGCTGCCTTGTTGGTGTTATTTGTAATGGAACCCTTTATATAGCAAATCTCGGTGATTCCAGGGCTGTTTTGGGAAGATTAGTTAAAGCAACTGGCGAGGTTTTAGCCATGCAATTATCAACAGAGCACAATGCATCAATAGAGTCTATAAGACAGGAGCTTCATTCTATGCACCCTGATGATTCAAATATTGTTGTTTTAAAGCATAATGTTTGGCGTGTGAAGGGAATTATTCAAGTAAGTCACTTTTCTATAAACTGATAGCTACCAGTTGCAACGAATAGCTAATTGTGAGATAGTCTCTAAGCCATAACAGATAGTATCTGATAGCTATATTGATTTTTATTAATTTTTATCGCAAACAATTATAATATTTGTTAAATTATATGAGAAAAGCCTCAAATTCCCTTGGATTTGTGCACTTGTGTTCTTCATTTCATGAAACTTGGACCGTTGGGCCTTGTACTAAATTTTACAATCTTTTCCCTCAGATTTCTAGATGCATTGGCGATGTATATTTGAAAAAAGCCGAGTTCAATAGAGAACCATTATATGCCAAGTTTCGACTTCCTCAGCCGTTCAAGAGGCCAATACTGAGCTCAGAACCATCAATACTAGTGCATCAGTTGCAGCCTCAAGATCAATTTATTATATTTGCATCTGACGGGCTCTGGGAGCACTTCAGCAATCAAGAAGCAGTTGATATAGTTCAAAACAGTCCTCGCGCTGTAAGATACTCATTTAGGATTAAAAAGTATAGTTAAGATTAAAAAGTATATACTTGTTTCTTTTTAGACTGAAAACTTAAGGGTCTGTGTTTTTGAAACGTTTTTATTGCAAGTATCGGTCATGCTTGGGTGGTGCTTGTAAGATGCATAGTTATACCATTATTAGTTAAGATTACTCATTTAACTTCAACTATAATAGATAGTATCATAGTTATACCATTATTAGTTAAGATTAAAAAGTAATATACACTTCTTGCTGTTTTGACTGAAAACTTAAGGGTCTGTATGGTTGAAGTAAATGTCTTATCGTTTTCATTGCAAGTATCGGTCATGCTTGAATGATGTTTGTGTTCAAATTTGTGCGGATAGTTTAGGATGCACTTGTGCCATGATTTATAGAGATCACATTTAATTTGTTATATGTAATGTTTAATGAGATGTTTTATGTTATTGTTTCAGGGAATTGCAAGGAGGATGGTGAAAACTGCGCTTAAAGCAGCAGCAAAGAAGAGAGAAATGAGATATTCAGATTTAAATAAAATTGACCGTGGAGTTCGGCGACATTTCCATGATGATATCACTGTGATTGTTGTGTTTCTTGACTCAAATCTTATGAGTAGAGCAAGCACTGTGAAGTTCCCTGGTATTTCTGTTAGAGGAGGTGGTGTTAGCATCCCTCACAACACGCTGGCACCTTTTACTACTACAACAGATAATGGTGGTACTTGATCATGTTTAATTTAATTTAATTGGGATCTATACTAGTAGGATTTAGAGTATGTAGAAATATAATTTAAATCGCATATCTTTTGAAGGCATAACAAATTCAACCATCTTTAACAATCTGTCTGAAAGAACTGTGGTGCTTTAATGTCCACTTCATAAACAGGATTTTTGTTTGTGGAGATATCCGATTTATACAAAAGATAGTAATATGATTCAGATGAATACATGGTTGGAACTAAATTGAAATTCATCATGCTTGATTGATAATCTGCATGATGTATAAATATTCACCAATGTAAACATTGACTGATGATTAAAATTTACTCTATAAATTAAATATAAGAGACTGATTCAAAATAACACTTGTGTCATTTTTGAAATTAAATAACTATAATTAGGAGAATGCTAACAATGGTAAGGTAGTATGTACTATGCCCAATATATATTAAAAAAAAATTGTATTAATGTGTAGCTTCAATTTAAATACCTGTCTATATAATAATTTAGATTTCGATATCAATGTTCTTTCGTGTAAAATGTTCAATCTCCTAATTATTTTTTTTAATAATATAAACAAACGAGTTTCACCTGATGTCAAAAGCGATTGAGAGAGTCCTTGAATCAACGTATAGTTTAGACCACCAAAGAGATTGGTTCAATTTAGATCAGTTTATTTGAATTATTGATCAAATAAGATACATAAATTTTATCACAGTCTCTCACTCTTCCATCTCTCTTCCTCTCCATGAAACACCACATTTCGGTTCCACCGTGAAAATCAATTTCACATACACCATCGCTCATATTCCTTTTTGCTGCAATTGCAAAGCAAAATCATAATATATATACATTCTTTTTTGAACTTGAATTGATGGTTGTCCATTATTCATCAATCTTCACATCTTAGATAAACTAGATTTAAAAAAACAGGAAAATAGAATTGGTAGAACAACTTTTAGATCCAGCACTTGAAAATTGAAACACAAAAACCATTAAACATTTTAAATATAGCAACTTTGATTACTAACCCTACTCAGAAACCAATTTAATATTTTTGGTTGGATTCCATAATTTTTTAAAATCCGCATGAAACAGTCTAATAATAATATTGGAGAATCCTTCTAAGAATGAAATCTCATCCATGTTGCACTTGTCACACCACAAAGCTAAATAGGAACAAGGAACAAAAAGAAATCAATTGTATTTTTTAGACCATTGTTGGAAGGATAAAAAAAGGCCCATTGTTGCAGGAGTGAAGAAGCTCAAAGGAGAAAGAATAAAAGAAAAGTGACGAGTCTTTTTGGTTCCAGAGACAGAGTTGTAAAGAGAGAGGTAGAGTTGATGGGTTTGATTTGGTGTGGATGGATCATAACAAGATATGGTGGTATAATCTAATCTAACCATGAAAAAAATGGTCCAAGTTGGACAAATCTATTTGGTGGTGCAAGCTAAATGCCACCAAGCTTCAATGACCAATTCCATAGAAAGTTTGATCATTGCCACTTCAACTAGTGTGAACAATCAACAAATACCTTTTTTTTTTAAAAGCAATCTGGTGTTCAACTAAGAGGTACATGGAACAAATGTTAGATTAAATAATTTGGTAAAGTGGGGCCTTTTTATTAAGTCAAAAAATGCTCTTATGTAAGAATTTTTCTTTTTTAGCCCCTAAAGCGGTTTGGTTCGTACTCTTAAACGAGTGTTTATAAGTCCTTCGAAAGATATCATATGAATATTATTTTATACGCTAAAAGAGCAAATATGAGGTGAAAAAAGTAGTCCTTGTTAGGCAGCTTAAAATTCAAACAATCCAGAAATAAACATAGCTAGCGCATATCAATCTTCTATAGTGTCTAACCGAAAGAAACACGATAGTTTTTTAAGGATGTTATAGTAGAAATGAAAAAGTTATTATTTTTTTTAAATTGAAAATTATTACCCTTAAAATTAATGTTTTCTATACATCAATGGTGTAAAGCTATTGGATAGCACTTAGGTGTCTTTAGAGCACATACGGATTCAATCAAATCATATTATGATGCATCTTTGCTATCTTTGTTTCTAAAATATCTCCCAAATATATGTATTGTGAGATTTGTTGGACACGTGTGCAATTTTATTTTATTTTTGGTCTAGAATTTTTTATTTTTTTTACTCATGAAATATTGACGTATTTTCATTTTTCAATATCATGAATACATAATTGAAAAATTGATTTAAAATTATGTATATAATAATATTAATTGGAGGATACAAATAAAAAAATCAATTAAAACTATTTTTATAATGAGAATGACACTCTTTTAAAGATATTTTTGTGTGTATAAATGTGATTGTTATTGTGGAACACATAGAATAATATTTTTCTTGGAAAATCGATGTTTTCTCAATACATTAAATTTCGTTGCTCAAACCGGGTTATAGTATACAGCTAGTATGTAGCTTCAAGCTTAATGTACCCCCACCGTCTAGGAAACTGTTCTCATTTGGTTTGAAGACACTGCTACTTCGTCCCATTTTAACTGAGTTCTTGAATCATTTCACACTTATTAAGAAAAAGTGTATAAGTGAAAGAGAGAGAAAAATGAGTTTGAGTGTCCTTATCAACTATTGGTGTCATTCTTCTTTATCATAAATGCAAAGTATAATATATTGAATTGGGAGTAGTGAAAGTGGTATTAATTAGTGTTATAATTGGAAAAAAGTAATAGTGAGTCAATTTTTATGGGACAATATTTTTTTGCAAATAGCTCAGTTATTATGAACGGAATGAGTAATTTATAAGTATTACTTTTTAGGCTTAATTGATTTGTCGGTCCTTTAACTTATTTCTTTTATCCAATTTGTTCCCATAAATTTTAATTTTCTCAAACACGTCCTTTAACTTATTTAATTTATTCAATTTGGTCCAATTTTGATAATTTTAATCCCCTAAAAAAAGAGATCGTTGGATTACGAAGGTCTATCAGATTTTATAGTGTATCACCAACACCTAATTTATTTACTTTCTTCTTCTTCTTCCCTCATCTTCATCTACATTCATTTTTCATCGTCTTCATTTTTTTTTCATCATCTTCATAAAACCCAAACAAAAATCTTTCAAAAATTCATCATCACACAAATTTTCGTGCTCCTTATTTTTTTCAATATCATCTTTATCAATCTTCATACAAAAACTCAATCAAAACTAAAATAAAAAACACAACTTAGATTCAACATCAAATTATGCTTTTAAAACTCCAATCTTCATGTCTTCTTCTCTCAAAAACCCATTAATTCGATGATAATTCTATTATCCCTCGCCAAAACCATAGTCCAGCAACATGATATGATTCCAATTCTATTATCCAAACTCTTCTTCCTCTTCCATTCATCAATTCCAGATTCGAATGTCAAAATATAAAACAAAGGAAGAAAGAATTAAATGAAGAAAAAAGATGATGGATGTTGAGAAGAAACTCATAACCCAAATCTACTCCTCCTAATTCTAATTCCAATTCCAAACCGCTTGCTACAGTAACTCGCAAATCACCGTTCTGCACTCATCTATCTTGTCGCTGGTTTGTTTTCTCCTTGCTATTCACTGTTCTGCGGTTTGAATTTTTAACTTTCAGCTATTTTCATCTCTTTTGTTTCAGAATTTTTTCTTTCTTTATCACATCAATTTTCACACTTTCTTAACTTCAAAGTTTGAATTTTTATCTCATTTCAGATATGGGTTTTGCAAGAAATGATGATTTCACTCCATAATCTCATCTGGGTCGTGCTTATTTTCACCTTCTGATCATTTTTTCTCATCTGGGTCGTTTGGTTTTTTCATGAAAATTGAAATAGCCCAATTCAACATTCTTGTTGCCATTGATTCTGTTTCAAAGTTTGATTTTTTACTGATAAAGATTACTCTTTTAGTGGTTAATTCTTGAAGGTTTTGTGTTTCAGCAATGGAAGAAGATCAAGAAATGATGAAACATGTGTGCAAATTCTGCAGAAAAAGAAGTGTGAAAGTTGAGTTATATTGATATATCGTCATATATTGCTAAGATTGAATCATCTCTCTCTTAATCTGGATTGTTTGTACTGTGGAATTTGAAAGTTTATGCAGAATTTTAATTTAATTTTATGTGTTGTTGGTTGAAGATTTATGCGTGTGAAGACATTAGGTGTTATTGTTGATGTTAGTAGTGTAGTGATGAGAGGATGATAATGAAGATTTCAGTGGTCTAGTGATTTAGGAGTTTGATGTCGAATTTAAGTTTTGTGTTTTTCTGAGTTTTGATTGAGGTTTTTATGAAGATTGATAAAGATGATATGGAGAAAACGAGGAGCACAAAAATTTGTGTAATGATTTATTTTTGAAAGAAAAAAAAATTGGATTTTTTATTTTATTTTATGGAGATGATGAAGGATGATCGTAGATGAAGATGAGGGAAGAAGAAGAAGAAAGTAAATAAATTAGGTGTTGGTGATACACTATAAAATCTGATAGACCTCCGTAATCCAACGGTCTCTTTATTTAAGGGATTAAAATTATAAAAATTGGACCAAATTGAATAAAAGAAATAAGTTAAGGGATATGTTTGAGAAAGTTAAAACTTATGGGACCAAATTAAATAAAAGAAATAAGTTAAGGGATCGGCAGATCAATTAAGCCTACTTTTTATTTTTGAGTTTTGTTAACAAGTATTCTAATGACATTTTTCTAAAAAAATTATTTTAATAACATTTGTTAAGGATTTAAAAATAAAAATAATTATAAATTTTATGTAAAACAAAATAACTTTTTAAATTTTTTAATGTATTAACTTCGTGTAAAAAAAAAGTATTAACTTCTTCTTTAAACTTCTTAACAAACATCTTTATAAATTTGTTAGCATTTCCTCTTATTTTTTCTTCTTTTGTTTCTCGTAAATACTTTTGTTTTTTTACGTCCCTTCCACATGACATTAACCCATAAAATGTTGAACTCCACCGGTGGCATGAGTTAAATTGAATATAGATGGAACTTGCACTAACGAAAATAGTGAATTATGTGGTGATCTTAGCTGTGGAGGATATGACAAGTGAATGCTCTTGTCGTCTCAAGTTAAGTGTCATCTTTTATAATTTTCTTTGTCTTAAGTTATTTATCCCTTTTAGAATATCAATACAACTTTTATTAGTCGTTTTTTATTAAGATATTTTTTTTATTACATTTAATTATCTAAAACTACTCCATTAACTATACTTGTTTTAATAAATGACAAATATTTATTAATCATTTTCTTTAATACATATGTAAAACTCAAATAATACATTTAATATGAGACGAAAGGATTCAAATTTTTAGGAATGTGTAGTGATTTTATGGCGAAGTTGTGAGAGTATGAAGGGTTGATTTATGCCACAAGGATAAGTTTAAACTTGGGTTGGTTCTTGCCTAGTTTATATTTCTCTTGGACTTAAAAATTACGAGGAAAAAAATGTAAGGAAATAGGCGAATGCTAACTTATGTTCCTAAGGACATACGTCAATGAACTTATTATAGAAATATATGTATCAATAGCCGTGCATTCAACTTCTTAAAAGTTGACATATTATGTTTTCCAATGCAAAATTACTTTTTTTAAATTGCTTAACATATGTCCTAAGAGCACAAGTTAACATGTTAACATTTCCCAAAGAAAATAACATTGAAAGGACTAGAATCATTAGTCAGCCCTAGTTTTTTAGTGAGAATTTTTTTAGTTTCTTCATCTTTTTTCAATTTTTTTTTCCAATTTAAACAAATGGTTTTCACTCATATAAGGTTTTTAATTATTTTTTTTGTGATTTCGTTGTTGAGTACGGTGTTTGGTTGTTTATCGTCTTGTGTGACGTTTGATTTCGCAATTTGTTACGGTGTTCATTTGATTCTTATTGAAAGATCAACTTCAATTAATTAGAGATTCGATCAATGATTTGAGCGTCGACGTTGCAAATCCGGAGACATGTTTATTTCAGTGACTTACAATTTATCATATTATTTGTAGGCATTTTGTGGTTGTATGTTATTAAATTGGGTGTTGTGAAAATTGAGTGTTGTGAGTTTGTTTACAGTTCACTCTTTACATTTTTAGCGATGTTGAACTTGTTATTGTATACGATGTACTCTCAATTTAAATGAATAAATATCGTTTTATTTTTGTAAATTAGTGAAAGGACTGAGATCGGAAACTTTTATACTACAGTAACCAAAGTGCAAGTTACATGCATTTAAATGATTTCTTAATTTCTGTAAAAAAAATACGATTTCTTATTTTGTAAACCAAAGTCTTAGAATTGAGATAATAGTGAGAATACTCACTCTCTCATGTACAAAACCGTTCGGTTAGTTTTTATGGAACATATAATTTCAATGGAGATGTTAACAAGTTTCATTGGAGCATTTATTTGGAAGTTTAAAGAATAATTTTTTATTTTTTTATAATTGTGTATTCAACACATTAAAATTTTAAAATTAGTTTTTTTTTTACATAAAATTTCTAAATCATTTCCTCTTTTGAATATTTAATAAGGTAAGGACACTTGTTCGCATAACCCTAATTTTAAATACTTGTCGTCAGAGTAAAATGTTGTGTACTGATAAAAAAAAGGGTAAACTGATAATCCATCCGTCCTATAATAACTGAGACATTTGTAAAAAAATATTGTCCCAGGAATCTTGACCCATTTCAGTTTTCAACACAACATCAATCACTTTTTTCCAATTATATATATAATTAATACTACTTTCACTACTCCCAATTCAATATATTATACTTTACATTTATAATAAAAAATAATGCACCAATACTTGACAAAGACACTCAAAACCATTTTTCTCCCTTTTTCTTTTTGCCCTTTTTCTTAATCTGTGTGAAAAGTTAAACTAGCTCAGTTAAACTGGGACAGAGGGAGTATGTTATATAAATAATTTTTTTTTTATTGGATTTATGATTTTTGGTTATATTTAAAAAATAATGTAACCAAAAATAATTATTTTATAAAAATGAATTCTGTAAGTCATTTTATTTAGCTTGGGACTTCGGATTAGTTGATCATTAAGTCAAATACCAAGTTTTATAAAAAAAATAAAAAACAAAAGTAGTTAATATTTGCAATGTTTTTCACATTCATGCATTTAATACATAAGTAGTCGTTCGATCTATATCACACAATCTAAATTCAAACACATTATTTTAAAGTATACAATCAAAATTAAAATTTATATTTGTTTGGATCGTTCAATCAAGATTAGACGATTATCGATATCGCAAATACTAAACCCTCTCTAATCGCATAGAAACAAAATGTACGATCACCTTGTATCTGAAAAGGTTTTTCGCTTGTTTATCTTTCATGTTCTCTATATTTCAAATTTCAACCCTCAACTAATCTTTCTATTTTTTTCTCTCTTCCAAATTCCAAAACTCTACCATCTTTATATCTCAAGCACCCAAATAGTCGGTAGTATTTGGGTGTCATTGACTTTTGGTGTCATTGCTACCTTTGTGTCTTTCTCTTTTAACAACTGATTCTCTCTAATCTAAATAATTTATTTTAATCATTCAATCATTATTCTCTCTCATCTAAAATGAACCTAAGTCACTAATGATACCAAAAAACTATGGCACGGAAGTATTTCCCCAAACAGTCTACATTGCTTGTTCATATCTGTTTCATCACGTGAGGATCCTAGTTCCCCCTTGTATCACACACATACATGAATGAAAAACTTCCAACATTGGACTGACAAAATCTAATAGCAATGTTATACAGGGGCCAGAAAGGATCTTATTAAAGGGACAAATCCGTCATTTTTATAAACGCTGACACAGTTTAAGTACTGGCAATTTTTTGCTCTGTTAACTTAAACCCCACCCACACTTGAATCCGAATTTAGTTTATTCGTTCATTCATGGTATAAACACACGATTATTCTGTCATTACATGACAAACACTACAGTTTACTAGTGGTAATTTTTTTTATTACTAGTAATATTATTAGAAAATAAGGACATCGTTTACTGACACAATACCATCATCCTATCTATCCCCTGGTGGGGTGGAACGGTTTTTACTGACTCTACTATACCTCTGTTGCCTTTGACTCCTCTTTTTACTCACAAGTCACATCCTCTCTCCCTCTTTCTCCTTCGTAAATTGAAAATACTTACTTGGTGATTTTAGTTTTCCTAACGTCCATGACTTTAATGTATTTTGATAAAAAAAAATATAAATAAATAACTAAAATATTTATACAAGAAAATAATTTGTTAGAAAAGAGATATAGACAAAGTAATCAATGTGTCTCAACTCAATATCAACCAAGTGTAACTCTTCATAAAATGTTACTTGAATATTCAAGGAGTAAATTGATATTTTTTTTTTAAATATTTAATTTTTCTAAATGTATTCAAGTAACAATTTAAAAAATATATATTTAATTTTCCTTAAGAAAATTTATATTTAATTTGTCTAAATGTATTCGAGTAACAATGTTATCAATAATAAATCAACTTTTGTTGATATAATTTTCTTTTATATACAAAATCGGAGAGAGTATTTTGAATTTGAAAATGTTAATAAGTGCGCTTAGGATACTATTTAAGCATTTAAAAGTAGTAACTTTCATATTAGAAATTGTGTAATTATAATTTTTAGAGTCATGTTAATTGGTGCCCCAGACACTAGTTAAGAAAGTTAAAAAAGAATAAAAATCATGGAAAACAACAACTTTTTGACTTTTACAAAGGGAAACATTCTACTTTTTATCATTTTTCAATGCAAAATTTCTATATTAATCTTTTTAAGTTAACATTTCTCTAATTTTTACATGTGTTTGGCTTATATTTTTACATGTTTTGTTAACTTACTCCAAGTTCATGAAATAATCAATGTATTTTATCACATTTATAGATCAAATATATTAATTATTCAACAAATTTAAAAAGTTATGTTTTGTTTATAAATGTGACCGGAGCGAGTTAAGAGTAAGTTAAGATGACAATTTGAATTTTTAATGACTTGTAACAAGTGCTTTTATCAAGAATGCCTCACCATGGCCATACTCTTCTCTCTCCCTCTCTCTTTCTCGAGCCCCAACATTCTTTACTCACCTGCCTCTTCTCTCTCCCTTGTCTGCAGTACAAATGTGTAGTCAAGTTTTGGACTTTCATTTTACCAAAAAAAGTTATGGACTTTCAGTTTTTTTAGGTGGAGATTTTCTGCTAATGCTGATGGTACACTTTTTAAGGATTAGTTTATTTCACTAAACCACTACTAATAACTGCATTTTTTATTAATACATTTTTTTATGTACTTGGTACTAACCATTATGTTCTTTGCTCTTGTTTGTGAGTAGTGTTGAACTTCCTGAGACAAGATGCTGCTTGTTTTCTGTCAAAGAGGAAATGGTTTAACTGAAACTTTTTTTGTGTTTTTAGAAACCCATTTGAAAGTTTCATCTCTCTGTCTGTGAAAGTTCCCTCCTTTTTGTCAGAGAAAACAACAACACATTCCTGAATCTATCAAGCAAGAACCTTTCTTTCTTGCTTCATCTTCTAGAGGAAAAACCAAAGAAGATAAGGGTTAGTGTTAAAGATGGGGTGTGTTGCCTCAAGACTAGAGGAAGAAGAAGAAGTAGTAGCTATTTGCAGAGAGAGAAAACGGCAGCTGAAACTAGCTGTAGAGAAAAGATATGCACTTGCTGAAGCTCATTGTAAATATTTTCACTCTTTGAATGCTGTAGCTGCTGCTATTGAGCTTTTTGTTGCAAGACATTCTTCACCTTCTTCACCTTACCTTATAACTTTCCCTCCTAAGGGTCTTGACCCTTCTCTTTCTCATTCATCAGCTGAAAATGTCATAAATAACCCTATGTTTCTCCAGCAAACACCATCAGAAACCAAGCATGAATCTGTTGCTTGTGACTCATGTATTGGTTCCACAACCTCAGAGTCTTCTGAAGAAAAGGGAGAGAGAGAAGCTGAAGGTTGTAGGGAAGTTCAAAATGAACAGCCAAGTGAGTATTTCTACATGCACATGCCTATGAATATGCCTATGCATCATATGTCTATGCCACCACCTTCAATGCCTTCACCACAGAGAGATTTTGGTTGGGATTTCTTTTACCCTTTCGACAGTATGAGGCCAGAGGTTATGAATGGCTACCATAGGAATTCAGATGATGATTTGAGGGCAGTAAGGGAGGAAGAAGGGATTCCAGAGTTAGAGGAGGAAGTGGAAAGGGTAGAACTTGAGCATAAGGTGGTGGTGAGTGTTGAAGAGAAGAATAATAATGAAGGTGGAGGGAAAGTTGTGACTGGTGTTGAAACGACGAAGGCTGTGGATGTGGCTAATGAAAATGTTGGGGAGCAAAAGGGGCTTGCTGTTCTTGATACACCTGCAGAGGGGAGAGAGTTGCTTGAAGCTTTGAAAGATATTGAGGACCATTTCATCAGGGCTTATGAGTCTGGTAAGAGTGTGACCAAGATGCTTGAGGCTAATAGAATTCCCCTTCATTCTAGTTTGGAGGAAATCAAAGGTGAGTCCTAATTATAGTTGAGTATGTTGAATTGATTGATTAAAATCTTTCAACTTTTAACATGTCCAAGGTATGATGATTACTTATTACAATTTACCAAGTACCAACACATTGGTTCATCTTAGTACTGTAAATATTCATTTGAATTTAGTCATATTCCTAGGTTGGGCTTCGTAAGACCTGTAGATAGTTGATTTGGTTCATGTAACATGTAGGCATGAAGTTGAAATAGCTTGTGTAGGGGATTTGAGTTCCATGCAATAATGTTGACGTATTTATTGATCATGGCTGTCAGATCTCAAATCAATTGGAAAGATTACTTGAATAAGATTTGGTGAAGTTGTAATGTGAGCTGACTAATCTCCAATTGATGGCTGAGTTGATTTAGTGCATGTTACTGCCTGTTTTTTTAATTGTAGTGAATAAGGAACCCTGATGCAGGAATGTGATAACTAGGAACTTAAACAAACAATAAGTACATTTCTTACATGACCACACAACCTTTTAAAGTTGTTGACCCTATTGATTTGAGTGCATCGACTAGTTGCAACTTTGCCAGATTAAGGAGTTTTAATCTATTAGATTTATTAATAAGCATGCACTAGAATATACAGACATGACAAAATTGATACTCTGGATGTCTCATGTTGTGATATATATTCCATGTATCTATGATTAAAAGTTTGAACCATCTGATATCAATGCAGAAAGTTCGACCAAACTCATTAATGCAATAACATGGAAGTCCATGTCATCTAGGCAATCATCATGCAAGAGTCTGGTGGTTCAAAATATGAAGGATTCTTCAAGTTGGGTGGAATATAAGAATGATCTATTTGATGATTATGGAGGAATGGATTCGGGAAGTCATTTATTAACCTTAGGAAGGTTATATGCATGGGAAAAGAAATTGTTTGAGGAGGTTAAGGTAAGGTTAATTTTATTATTGCTTTTCTGTTTATGACGAAATGAAACTGCTTGAATGTGTATTCTCTTGAACAGAATAAAACAACAATGTGTTGGTGCTTAACTTCTAGTGTGGCATTGTTTTGTTCCTTGACATATATTGCTAACATTTAGTAAATTCCTTGCCTTAGGCTGGAGATAGCACGCGGAAAAATTATGAGAAAAAATGTGCTCAGTTGAGAAATAAGAATGTTAGAGGAGATGATGAATTAAGCATGGACAAGACTAGAGCTGATATGAAAGATCTGTATGCTGGGATCTTGGTTGCAATTCGACGTGCAGAGTCGATCTCAAAGAGAATTCAGAAAATGAGAGACGAAGAATTACAGCCTCAAATTGTTGAACTATTGAAAGGGTGAGATAATATAGAACTTCATTCTAAAAGGAGACTAAATAGTTTTGAATTCATTGATTTATCATTTTCCATTTTCCAAATGCAGCCTAACACAATCGTGGAAAATCATGTTGGAGTCTCATGAAACTCAGAAGATGATTCTTTCCGAAGTCAAATACTTCACATGTCCCCCGTACGATAAATTTAGCAATCAATCTCGTGGATTGGCAACTCTTCAGCTTGAAGCCGAGCTTCATCATTGGCGTGCATGCTTTAGAGAGTATATCGCAGCTCAAAAAGCATATGTAGAAGCTCTGCATGGATGGTTAAGTAAGTTCATTGTCCATGAAGTTGAATTTTACTCAAGAAGCAAAAATGTTGCCATGCCAATGCCATTTCAAGTCAATGGGCCGCCATTACTCGTGATATGCAACGATTGGTTAACTTCCTTACGAAAGTTGCCTGATAAGACAGTAGCACTCGCTTTGAAAAGTGTTGTCAAAGACGTGAAAGCTCTTTGGATTCAACAAAATAAAGAGCTGCAACAGAAGAGGAAAGTAGATAACTTAACGAAAGATTTAGATAGAAGGTACGATGGATCATATAAACTGAAGACGAAGATGCTTGAGTTGCAAGTAACAGACCATAGATCAGAAAAAGAGTCGGTTCGTGAAGAAGAATGCTTAATGGATAAAAGTGATTACTTGGAGACACTGAGGATAAAACTTGAGGTAGAGAAGGAGAAGCATTACAGTTGCATGCAAGAAACACAGAGGATGACATTGAATGGATTGCAATTTGGGTTTTCTCAAGTACTTGAATCTTTGACAGAGTTCTCCAAAGCATCACAGAAAATGTACAATGATCTCGTGACTTTTAGTGAAAATAGTGAGAAAGCTGGGAACATTTCATATATAGAAGATGGTGGTTGCAATGTGGAAAACTGCAACAGCAAAAATGGACAATAGAATTGTACCAGTATTAGTCAGGGTGATATTTGTTCATTTGGGAGGTGATTTATGTAATTATGTTATGTCTGATGTTATGTCGAAGCAGCTCGCTGAGACATCATCGATTTTTAAGGTATTTGTTTAGTTGACCGAGTGCACATCAATTTTTTTATGTATTTGCACTATTAGTGTTGGTATTGTTGTTGAGAAAGTCCTCTGAGTTGTGGTTTTTGAATTTTTAATCTATTTTATTTAGCTTTTTCTTTCATAAATAATTTATAGTTTATAAAAGTTAATGATATACTCCAAACTTTTTATTCACTTCTTCCTTGGCTATGAGTTTTGGATCATCTGAAATGCTGATTTCCATTCATTTATTCTCACTTGATTTTTCATATATCTTCTGTATGAAACTGTGACTTGCATAAGATATCATGTACAGAGTAATAGTTCTTAATTTCTTGTAGAGAATTTCATGTTATTGAATACCAGATTGTAATAAAAGTATAGCATCTGATGTTAGTGAAGGCTCAAAAAGAGGCCAGGGATGGACGCTAGACTAGAGCAACTTTTGTTTTTCTCTCTATTCTCTCTGGCACTATTTTAATAGCACTACTAAACTATGATGGTAAAAGAAAACTATGAAAGATCAACAAAAGAAAATATGTTGCTAGCCTTATAAACATAGCATATACTCTACTTAAATCTAATTAAATTTTAGTGATAAATGTCTTATAAACAGATCAGGTACTACAGTACTCACCCATATCCATTCCTACAACTCTTTTTTAGATAACTACCAACACTCATTTATTCAGGATAATTGCATTCACCCATAGAAATTGAATCCAATTGCCATTCCTATACTTGCTAAAATTAGTGAGACTGATCTTTAATTCTTTACCAATTATACTTTCTAGACTCTGATAATGACATAACAAAAGCCACATAAGCATGAACCCAGATTTTCTACTGTCAAGAAATCATAAATTTACACAATCATATAATCTAGACCTTTCATAATTTTTTCAATGCTGGGGATCACCCCTACAACTGCATGAGTTACTTTCAACAATATACTCGCACTTCTTACTTTTTTTTCACTATCATTCAGCTTATTGGTCTTCTTTATCTTTTTAATTTTTATTATACGGATTACTAAAAAATCCAGTGTTTGACAAATTACATAAAAACTATTACTTTCTTAAAAGAGTGAATCATCATTCGGGTTCTTAAAACTGTAAAGTCCTACAAATTAATCTCTAAAATTTACAAATAAAATTTTAGTCCTTTGAATTAACTGAAGTGGCCAAGAATAGTGATAAACTCCTTTTGAAAATCTTTCGATTTAAATACCTTTTCAACCAAACACAAACTGTGTCGCATGCTGAAAACTGAAAAGGCATAGGTTGCAGTCTTTAAAACAGATACGTACAAGTACATAAAAGCAAGTGCTAATGACCCCTCGAAAAGAAAAGACAAATATATATTATCATATAGCTTTGGGACAAAACCCCAAAAATAATGTAGCAGGCCTAAAACCTTTTATGCCCTTTAGGGTAGATATGTTACTTCCATGTGAGACTGTGGTTTAAGTTTGGAACAAATTAAGAAATAAAGTGGAAGGGTCAAAGACATATTTTGAAGTATTAAAAAGGAAGCTACAACTTTCATGTATTTCCTTTTTCAGTCTAATAGTTAGAGCAAAGATATATTGGACTATGAACCTGGATCCTCTACAAGCAAATGTAGAAACTATTAGATTTAGAGAGAAAAATCCTCTCTCTAAATCTAACAGTTCGTAATGTTACTGCACCATAAAGCAGCGGTACAGGATCCAATTTGACTGGACTATTGGGATTGCAACAAACTCACTAGCCCTGAACATAAAATCTGCATCTTTACAATATATATTGCATACTGCTTTTTAATTTGCCAGATAAACAACTACATTTCATATTATGTTTTGTACAATGTGCAATCATTTTACATCCTAAAAATGCATGAGGTATGATCGTGCTGCATGTAAATGAAAAATTACAAGTTTCAGCTTTTGATACAAGATTGTCATGTTTGTTTTTGATACAAGGTTGCCATGTTTTCCTGTCTAGATTAAGTACAGAGAAACCAAGAATTATGATTTCACTAACAAGATCAACAGGGAACCCTACGCCCAAAAATGGGACAATTTCTACAGCGACCAGTTCTCTACAGCTGATGCTGCCACAGGGCCAGCAAAACCGCTATAACAGTAGCCTTCCCTGTCAACCCTTGGACATGATCATGCAAATGAATAATTACAAATTTCACATTTTAATACGAGATCACCAAGTTTTCCTGTCTACCTTAGGTACAGCGAAACCAAGAACTGAGAGATGATTATGACTTCACTAACAACAGCAGCAGGGGAGCGTATGCCTAGAAATGGGACAATATCTACCTGCAACCAGTTCTCTACAACTGACCCTACGACAGCACCGGCTACGAGCCCTCCTATGGTTATAACAACAGCCTTCCCTGCAGAAATAGAAAAGCGAAGTGTAAAAGGAGGAAAATGTGAACGGAAAGAAAAATGCTACGCTAATCTAAAAGGATTAAGTGTATTTGGCTCTGCGGTAACAAAGAAATTTTTTGTTGATTGATTTTGACTAAAAGTAAGTTGAATGTAAAGCTATTCAGATGAAAGTAGATAAATTCAAAGCTAAATTCTAAAGGCAAAAGCTCCAAATTCTTTCTTCAAGTTAAAATAAATCCTGGAGGCAAAATCAATTCTATCCGAGAACTTCCAAACATGCCAAAATCAATCATACACCTTTGGAGTCAATTTTGGCTCTTCTAAACATAGAGTAGAGCTACATTGAGAATAGCTTAAGAAAGAGGTAAACGGTCATACAAGTTTTGAAAAAGATCTGAACCACCCACAACTAGAAGTACCATTTGTTAAGATAGAAAACTTTTTTGACAGCAGTACCATTTTATACAGAAACAATCTCCATATTAGGTAAATAAAACCCTCATTTCAAAGACACAAACAGTAATATCCAGTAGATTAGCAGTATCAGAATACCAAAACTTTTAATATCAAAAGTCTGGGATAACATAAGAAATGAAGTCTATTCAATAGGTTGCATGTTTCTACAAAGTATGGTGTGTTGCATGTCTCGTTGCTATGTAAGTGAAAGATTCAGCATACAAAAAGACCTTATTATGAATGTCTACAAAATTGGTACTCTATATGATGCAAGGTCTCATTATGCACATAGTACTAAAAAATAGACCTTGCAATGAGTCTTCAAATGTACCGTTTCAATAAGAGGGGTGCTAGTAACATTTTCTAACCACTATCTCCTATTGGTTAAAATTCTAATGGATCTCGCTAATTCATGTGGATTCCACATAACTTTAGTGAGACTGATATGAATTTTAACAAATAGAAGATACAGTATTGCTAGAACTTTTCTTTCAACAAAGGCAAACATGAAGGAAAAGCTCATCAGATTCATTTTTTTTTCATCCTACTCTCCCACCCATTATGGCCATCTAAATGCTTACTTTCATTCCATGATACAAGTCAATACGAATATTGCCACTCATGAAACAAAAATTCCATCACATTACAATATCAATGTGCATGATAAATCTCCTTACCTAACTTAACATTCTTTTTGGTCATGAAGTACAAGGAAGCACCAAAGCTACCAGCCAAGATAAGTCCCGGAACATCAGCCCCAGCATAACCTGCAGGGGGCGAAGAAGAGCCACTAAAATAGGTCAAACCCATCAGTGCACCATATACTCCAGCTTGTAGACCAAGATCACTGGTGGAAGGTGACTCAATTGAAACTGGTGCATTCTTCATGGTGGATTGCATCCATTGAGGCATTGAACTATTAGCCTGGGGCTGAACACGCTTTACATCAGCATAACGAACACTGCTGCTCACTACTTTTCCTGCTCGCCGCTGAGTTAACCTTTGCATAAGTAACATGTCATATGCAGCCTCGACCTAAAAACGCACACAAATTCCATCAATAGGTGTATAGAATTAATATATAAAACACTAAAAGTACTTATCTAGAGACTGAAAATGTGAGGTATTCAGGGTATCACGGGGTACGTATGTGAATTTCAAGACCATAGGCAAAAAACTCAAGCATGTATAACGATTAACAACTGATGTCTGATCATTGACCACAAAATACATGCATGCAGTGAAAACAAAATATGGTCCGATTTCCAAGGGTCTGTTTTAGAAAGCATATTTGGTTTAGAATTAAGGGTCTATTTATTTTCTTAAAATGCTGGCTAGGAAGAATGCGGTTTTTGAAACAACAAAAACAATGTTTTGACATTTTCAAAATTCTGAAAATGTTGGATGGAAACAATGGGAAGTAAATACTAGGCTTTTAAGTTTCCATCTTTTAACCACAAAACGCATAATTCATCCGTATAAAACCAGCTTGTGAGGTAGGAGTGTCCCTCCTTATAACCTCTTTTCAAATCTTATTGTTGCTTCCTATGCAACTTTTTAGAAACATGAAACAAAATTAAAATTAGACAGTAACAAAGTAAAAACAAAATCACTCCAAACAATATATTAACTTTTTATGGCCCGTTTGGATTGATTTATTTAAACTTATCTACAGGCATAAACACGACTTTTGGGAAACAAGTTATAACATGTTCATATTTGTTTTCAGCTTATTTTCATAAACTCTCTAAGATAACTTAAGAAAATAGCTTATAGCTTATACAGAAACAGTTAGACTTAACATTATAGAAGAAATAAGCTGCAAATCAACAAGTAAAGTGCTGTAACCTGAGAAATAGTTTCTTGGTCATCTTTGCAAGAAGCAACGATGGCGTTTTTGGCGCGAAGTATGTCATCAAAGGAAGCACCTTCCGATACACCTAACAGCTTCAGCGCGTTTTCAACCGACATCTCGAACGGTGCTGAGTCATCTGCGCGCGAACTCGCTTGAACCGGTCCCACGCTCCTCGTTGACGCGTGCCTCCACCTTCTACGTAGCGGCCACGGTTCGGTGAGGATCGGTTTAACGAGACTGCGAAGCGGTGGTGGTCTTGGGAAAGATGAACCGGCAGAGAGACGGTCGGACCGGACAGGGATAGTGGCTGTTGTGGCAGCCATTTGTGTGTTGAAGAAATGTGAGGCTTGAAATTGGAGTGAGTGACACGAATAAAAATGAAAGGAAAATAAAGCCAAATAGAAGAGATCAAAATAATGCTAGTAGCTATTTAAAGATCGAAATAGTTTCATTCATTCACAACCGTTGATGCTAATAATCATCTTCTTACTATCCATCTATCTATTTTACGATTCAAAGAGTCGTACTTATAGTGATCTCTGTTCCTTCCACGCTACTACAATTGTTACATTATTACACTTCATTATGACCAAAACAAAACAAATTATTTGTTCCTCTTTTCCCTTTCTCTCTTGTCACCCATCGCCAAAACCCTAGTTTATTCTCCTTCATTTTTACCCAAAATCACCCATCTAACTCGTTTTTCTCTTTCCCTCTTATTGAAATAAGTGATTTTTACGTCTATTTCATTTTTTATTTTGTGATTTCGTCATCTTCATGCGACGTTGGTTTGTTCGTCGTCTTTGTACGACGTTGTTTGTTTTTCTTGTTTCTCTCAGGTATTTGATCGGTTCAGATTGTCAGATCAGCTTCGATCCACTGCAGGTCCAATCAATGACTTTGGCGTCATCCACGTTGCAGATCCGGAGACATGGTTATTCCGGAGATTTAAATATAGTCATATGTGTAGGCATTTATACTTTGTTGTTTTATGCTATTAACATGGATGTTGTGAGCCTGTTCACAGATTCATCCTTTTTGTTTTTAGCGAATTTACATTATATCGATGTACTCTATCAATTTGAATGAATGAATATCATTTATTTTGTAAAAAAAACAAACAAATTATTTGTCAAACAAACTATACAAATTAGTCTCACTTATTTCTTTATCATGATTATCTTTATCTTATCATTTTAATGGTGGTTATAACTTCACCATTTTCAAAGAGAATAAGTGGTGTTTCAAGTTTAAATTTTGACTCAGGAGTATATTATACATTGTCGTTACTAATTTAGATAAGCTCATAAGATCTTTATCTTATGATATAATTTAGTTTATCATGTTTTCCACACAACTCAATTCAATCTTTGATATTTTCAAATAGAAACAAATCAATCTCTATGTTAATTTATACCATCGGTGACAGATGGATTAATTTGTCCCAATATTAAGTTGTGAGAAATTAATCTATATATTATATTTATTTATATTTATACTATATATAAATAAAACAACCCCTTTTAATAATTTTGGGTCGACTTTTTCTTTTTCTAAAAAAACTCTCAGTTTTCAATACAAACAACACATGTAACAAATATACAAGAATAAATTTAAATATTAAAAAAAATGTAACAAACATGATGAGTAGATTTATACTTACTTTTTTATTATCTCAATTATACCCTTAAACAACTTTTTCTGTAATAAAGATTGTTGTTGGTGTCATTAGAAAAAAAAATTTAGTTTGCATTTTTTTTGAGATATTGTTCGTGTCATTAAAATAGATAATTATGGTTAGTTTGGTTTGTTATAACTTGAAAGTAACATACATTTATATTTTTAATTTTAATCAAAATTAAAATTTCATAAAAAAAAACACCGTTATAATTTTCATTTTCAAATGTTAGCACAATAAAAAAAAAGCGGAAAGACGAGCTTTTCGCTAGTATACATACAGGAGACGAAGAACATGAAAATGAGAGAAGGAGATGAATAAAGGTAAAATAAGTTTCTTTTTATAATAAATGATAAATGGATGAAATTCAAAAATTATTTTAGACTTTCGTGAACCGTGTGCCAACTTAAATACATGGGTTAACATCAGACGGGTGTTTCAATTGGAAATGTAAGAATATTAGTCGTGGAGCCTAAATAAAACTAGAAAATTAGCCAAAAGACTAAACATGTACTCCATTTAAATAAAGAGTTTAGGACAATGATATTTGAATATCCTTAATTTTTTAACACTTATTTTTTCTTCGTCTCTCTTTCTATTATGTCATAAAACATATCATATCGTTGCATTATTATCTCTCAAGGTGTCGAATAATGGTGTTTGGGTTTTAATAAACTATTTTCCAGTAGTTAAGGGGTGTTTTTAGTCCAAGTAGAAAATATGTAGGTTGGTAGGTGGGTCGAAAGTGTGTGTCTATTTTGGTGCACGCATGTGCATGCGTGCATGCGTATGTTCCAATCATGAATATTCTGATAATTAAAAAATAATCTTTTATTTGTTTATTTGTTCGTAAATCATATACATCACTCGTAAAAAATACAATTGGACGTTTTCAATTGCGCTAAGAGGTAAATAAATTTTTTTTACACGTGACTCAACAAGGATACTAGTATATAAAACATAAGCCAATATGGGGTATAAATCTTAAGGTATCTTAAAATTCAAAATTTTGAGATTAAAGCCATGATTTATTTTTCTATTTACAGAAATCGTAAAATTAAAGATATAATGAAGTTGATCAATGTCTTTAAATAACTACAGTAGTTGAGTCTTCGTCGAAAAAACGATGAAATTTTTCAAATTCAAATGTCGGAGATTCGTTACGGTGGTTGTTTAGACCATGGCGACGACGTACTGCACGACTGTGACCATGAATGGAGATGATAAGGTTAGTCAGATTGTTATGAGTGGTGGAGGATCAACAACAAGAGTTGAAAGAGGTCTTACACTTGTTTGAAGAATGAGTTGTAGAGACGATTGAAGAAACCACATGTTTTCTTTGTTAGACATAATTCCTTTTAACACTCTTTTAAATTCATTATCTATATCAAAATAAACTCACAACCATGGATCACGCAAGCATGAAATTTCACAAAAGGGATTATGTCTTCCACTTGTAAAACATTCATAATCTTTTTACACCCTTTTTGCGTTTTTATGCAAAATAAGTATTGTTTATATTTGTTTGTTGCTTGAGACTTAAGAGTATAAACATAAGCAGAAGTCGTATTTACAACATATAGCCAGAATATTCTAGAGAAGGATAATGTTCATTAACTCGTAAATGTATTTTCTACTGTAGGGATTAATGCGGCCTTAACTCGTTGATTAATGTGACCTTAACTAGTTGCAATCAATGCCGACATAACACCTTAACTAGATCACCAAAGGCATAGTTAGATTTCATTGGCTAATAAACAAGACTACAAATAGTTGCACTAATGATAGGACTTGTAAGTGCCCTTCAATGTCTGTTAGAATATTGATCCTGTATTTTTTGCTGTATACTTGAAAAATTAAAACTACATTAATATACCAATCATTCATTATCATGCCATAAGATCATATTAAAACCTTAGCTATGGATAAAAAATACAAGAATTTTCTCACCTTTGACTCATGATCCTTGACTTCTTTACACTCGACTTCTTTAACTTGTAACTTTCGGCTTCTTCTCTTTTGATTTGAGCTCCTTCACTTAGCAACTAGTACCAATGTTAGGACCCTCACTATGACTAGTAACATTATTGATTTCAATAACATGATTATATGTAACATCGATGTTTGAACCACTACCATGACTGTGAGCACATACGATTTAAACAACAAGATTATATGTAGCCTCAATGTCTGAACCACCGCTATGATTGTTAACACTGTCAGTTTCAATAACATGATTATATGTAGCACCAATGTTTGAACCACCACCATGACTACTGGCACTATCGATTTCAACAACAAGATTATATGTAGTCAAAAAGGATTTGTAACTTGAACTCACTTCATAGTTGTCATTTTGTTGCAAAAATTGGCGCCAATGTTTGAACAACGACTATGATATGATTACTAGCATTATCAGTTATAACTAGTAAGATACCCGTGCATCCGCACGGATACCGACTTTGGTTTGAATGATTTATATAATTTCAGAATTTTTTACATGCAAGTTTAAACAATAATAATATCAATTTATATAATTTTTTTCCTAAACAAATATTGACTAATATAATTTTAGAATATGTTTATCAATTTGTCATGTGTATAATAATTATTTTGAAAATTTAATAGTGATAACTTATCTCGTGTATAATAATAACTTTATAATATGTATTAGTAATCATTTGTCACATGCATAATAATTATTTTAAAATTTATATCTAATAATAATTTTATTTTAAAATTTTATAAAATGTAACAACGATTACTTGTCCCGTGTATAATAATTAATTTAAAATTTATATCGATGATAACACGGTCCGTGTATTATAATTACTTTCAATATTTTATCAAAGAGAACATGTCACATGTATAGTGACGACTCGTCCTGTGTATAATAATTATTTTAAATTTTTTATCTGTGACGACTTGTCCCGTGTATAATAATAATTTTAAAACTTTTAGTAGGGACAATTTTTTAAGTGTATGACAATTATTTTAAAAATTTATCAATGACAATATGTCATGTGTACAATTATTATTTTTAACTTTTTAGAAGTAACAACTTATCTCTTTCTTGTATTGTGTAGACTTTTTTATATTGTATAGATTTTTAGTAACGACAGCTTTTTAAGTGTATAATAATTATCGAATTATATGATTTTATAATATGTTTGCCAACTTATCATGTGTATAATAAGTATTTTAAACATTTATCAATGACATCTTGTTTTGTGTATAATTATTATTTTTAACTTTTTAGTAGTGACAACTTATCCCTTTCTTATATTGTGTAGACTTTTTTATATTGTATAATTTCAGCAACGACAGCTTTTCAAGTGTATGATAATTATCAACAATTTTTTTTCTTTGCTTCTCTCTAGAGCTCCTTGTGTAGGGAAAGTAAATTTGTTTGGTTATAAATAATTTCATTTTAGCTACTTCAAAAAAATAAGTATCACTTATATAATTTTAGAATATGTTTGCCAACTTAACATGTGTGTAATAATCATTTCAAAAATTTACTAGTTACAATATATCCTGTGTATAATTCTTATTTTTAACTTTTTGGGATTGATAACTTGTCTCGTGGATAATTAAAATTTTAAAATATGTATTGGTGATGACTTGTCTCGTGTATATTAATTATTTTAAAATCTGTATCTGTGATGACTTGTTATCAAAAGATGAATTAGATGTGACTGACTATATTGTATTTTCAATAGATGTAAGAATTGTTGTTGTAGATCACTAAATCAAAAGAGGATAATATGATTAAGGAAAAAAATGATTTTGTTGTTAGAAAATATTTTTCTTTCTTCTTATGATTTAACTAAAAAAGGGTCATACTATGCATATAAAAAAGAATACATCTTTATTCAAATCAGTGAAAATTATTCAATTTTTCTCTTAAAAATAAAGGATAACATCTTCCTCTTAATTTTTTTTTTCCGATTTACTCATTATTTTTTTCTTCATATAAATAGATAAAGAAGAAAATCGTGGGAAAAAATCTTACACATGAAAGTTATTTCTAGATCTAACTTTTACATATTTATGGTCTCTTACTACAATCAGAACAACAACAACAAAACCGTGTTTTTATGTATCTTGCATGATTATTTTTTTGTTCCAAATGTTTTTCTCTAATTTATTTTTTTACACATGAAAGAAAAATGACTAATTCTACTATATTTTCTAATTTATTTGTTACAAGTTTTTTACGAAGAAAATTTGTTTCATCTATTTGTTTTTCGCCTAGTAAAAAAAATCTATTTGTTTTTTCGCTTCTTATTTTACTCATGAAAGTGTATATATTTTACCCATGAAAGTGTGTATATATATACACACACACACATGGATATTTTTTCGTATTTGTTTATTTATTGACCTAGACTTTTTTTTTACACATAAAGTAGTTTTGTTTATTCAATTGATCAGACAATAAAAACGGAGTAAAGATAATGAAAGATCAAAGAAATGGAGAAGAGACAAAAGTTAGTTAATGAAAATGATAAAAAGAAAGTGAGAGAAAGAAGAAGTTATTTGAAGTGAGGGAAGAGAATGAAATTTGAAAATCAAATCAGAGGGAGGTAAATTATAGGATTAGAATCAAGTGAAGAGAGGGAAAAAAAATGAATTTGAATTGAGGTTTTGGTTCATACATTAGGAAATGTAATAGTTGTCATAATGTTAAAAATAATATGGTATCTAACCAAAATGTTTGAGCATATTTAATCAAATGTAGTGTGAATTTGAAAAAGTACCAACCAAAGACATCACTTTAGTCACATGACATCATCTTGTAGTAAAAAGTAAAATTTGGACACTTTTTACCCTAAAATCAATGATGTGGCAGAAAAGCAAAAAAAAGCAAAGATGAGTTTTCCACAACATCTTCTTTTCTTATATTAAGAGGGATAATAGAATTATGTGTCGCTGAAAAGGGTTAGTAATCTACATCCACTTCATCATTGCCACTCGTGCACGCATCTATAAATATTTCTCAATCTTAACCTGAATCGTCACATGTCGTATGATCACCTTTATTATATATTAAAGGAACAACCATATTTATAGAACCATATATATTTGAACAAAACATTTCACTTGTCCTTGTAACATCAAGCAACACATTGTGGTTCCATAAACACCAACATCAGGAAATGGGGATAAAAATTGAGGTAAATGTTTCAATGTATAAATATGAAATATACAAAATGCAAGGTGTTCGATTTTTTATTTTATTTGAGAAAGGAATAAAAATGTAAACTGAAAGAGAAATATATATATATATATATATATACATACATATACACACGTGTGTGTGATTCTAATTTTAATCGGAAGAGATTTTTACAATATTATAAATTTTAATGTAATATTTTATTCAAAAATATGAATTCTACATATGAGTTTATTTTAAAGGTGTGACCAAAAGTGAAGATGAAAATTTTTTGGAGACTAAAAGTTGAAGAATTTTTCTTAGAGGGACTTAAATGAAATGTTGACGTATTTATAGGGATCAAAAACATATTTAACCATATATATAACTATATAAACAATATTTTTTGTTACAAAATTACTTCAATATTTTGACGACACTTATTTTCCCTCTCTTTTCAAAAGTTTTTTTTTTGTTACAACGGATACAAAATGGTAAAAAAAATGTCGAGGTACCAAGTAATTAAGTTTTATAGTTAGAGAATAGATGAATGTTACATATACGACCCGTTTGCTAATTAAAAAAAAAAAAACTTAACATTCAATAATTTAGAGTGATTATTTTAAAAACTCTTAACAACTTTTCATTTAAAGTTGTTTTAGAGTTTTTGTAGATTCTCATTTTTTTTAAAAAAAATATTTAGCAAACAGATACAATACCTTTAAAGTGATTATGGACCCGTTTGTTACAGATTAAAATAAAAACGATTTTTGACATTAAATTATTTGTTTATCGTAATAAAAATCACTTTTTTAAAAATAATTTAGTTTGTTTTGATACAACTATATAAAAGAGATTTTTTTGTTACAAAATCAGTTTAATATTTTGATCTTTATTTTCTCTATCCTCTAATTTTTTTTTTGAGAAGCTACTCTTAACATATTCTCATGTGAAGCCGTTTTTAGATTCTGATTTTTTGAAAAGTTATAACAAACAAACGAAGTACTCTTAAAAGTGATTATTATTTTTTTTTCTAAAAGTGATTTTTTTTCTTAAAAATCTATAAAAACGAGCTCTATATTTAAAATAATTGATTTATTTCTTAAAATATTATAACAAATGGACTTATTATAATATCCGTTAGTTACAAATTAAAATAAAGACGATTTTTACATTCAATAATTTAGATATTAATTAAAAAATTTAATAATTTATTTTGTGTTTTTTTATCGTACTAAAAAAAAAATCTTTTTTATTTAAACAAACAATGAGATGTCAAAATAAAATAAAATAGATGTAATGATAGTCACGAATTGTTAAATTGTTTGGTCCATTAGATCTATTTACTTCATCACCCACACCAATCAATCGAAAACCACAGCACAGGTACGTCATTTTCTCTCTTCCGATCCAATTCTTCTTCGTTTCTCGATTTCGCCAAATCTCAGTATGCAACTAATTTACACTCCGATCTCTATAATAAAACCATACTTCCTTCAATTTTTAATTAAGATTATCGTTATCGTTATTGCTTCTGATTCTTTATTTTGTGCTAATTCCATTGTTTCTGAGTTCAATTGGATCAATCCAGATTTTAAGTTAGATTAAGAGTACACATGAACTCCGATCTCTGAATCAGTTATTTGATTTCATTCTATATTTTTTAGTTTCGATTCACTGTGGAGACTTTTAGATTTTATTTTTTACTCATTCATGTATGATTTTGTGAAGAACCGATAATAAATTAGCATTTGCAATAGGTTCAAAATTTTACACTATGTTTTAACCAATCAGATCAATTTTTGTTTGATTGCGTTTCTCTAATTTTCAATCAAACTCGCACTTATTGACATAAGCTTTGAAAATTACTGTGATGACGCTTGAAGAACTGCTTTATGATTAAGAGTATATTCTTTTTTCATCTGTATTGATTTTAATGAGTTGAATAGAAATATGGTTTATACAATTGAAAATTGTGGAACCCACTTAGTAGGATAAGACTTGTTTTTTTTTTTTTTTTGTTGTTCCCGCTGTCTTAATGATTGATGGAATCTGTGCTGCTTTAGTCGTGCTTCTCATTTGTATTTTTTGATTGTTTGAAGTTCTAAGATGGGTGTGGCTCAGAATGCTAGCGACAATGACGACGGCACCTTGGAGATAGGAATGGGTACGTGTCTTATTGGTTTGCGTGGCATGTTAATTTTCTACTGCATTATGATACCCTGTGGGTGTGTGTATACATAGCCATTGATAAATCAATAAAAAGACATTTAAATGCTTGCTATTATCTATAAAAAACAAATTTTGCATGCAAGACTTCTTGATTTTTCAATCTGCGTTGATAACTTATGGTATTTGTTCTGTTGTTATTTAGTTTATCCTAAATTATGTGTTTGTTTGTTTATTAATGGCACAGAATACAGGACTGTGTCTGGAGTTGCCGGACCATTGGTCATTCTTGAGAAAGTTAAGGTAACGATACTGACAGTCTGCTTGCTGATATTCTTATTGAATGTTCTGATATTTTTATTTTTCTTAGTGTGACTAAATTTTACGTTGGTCAACTGCATCAGGGACCCAAATATCAAGAGATTGTCAATATTCGTTTAGGCGATGGAACTACCCGGCGTGGACAAGTTCTCGAGGTTGATGGCGAAAAGGCTGTTGTTCAGGTGAGCACCTTCAGCATGCATAACCATCATCTGTACTTGCCTCCTATCTTTTGAGTTAATTAATATTTCTGTGTTTGTTTTTAATGCATAATAATAACCAAAATGTTCCGAGCTTCTGAGTAGCATTCTTAAACAATGCACCTCCATCGTTGTCTGCTTTATTCACGTAGCTGCGTTTTTTTTTTCTTTCTAGCTTTTCACTGTCTAGTTTTACTACTCTGCTAAGACCGTTAACGTCATTTTATAGTTTACTGACTTTATAAAAACTATTGATCAGGTATTTGAAGGTACATCTGGGATTGACAATAAATTTACGACCGTACAGTTTACTGGAGAGGTACATGCTCTTACTTAATACAATTCTCTCACTCTACATTCAACAGTTAACGTAATATAATGAATGCAAATTTTATTGATTTTTTCCCATAAAAATATATGCTGTTTATTGTCTTATCTCAATGAAATTTGGATTACGCAGGACCTAAATAATGCATTAGCTGTTAGTTTGCGAGCTATATTTTGCTTTGTCAATAGAAAACACATAATATTTTGCTTTGTCAATAGAAAACACGTAATTGAGCTGATGGTTGGCTATCCTTTTAAACTGCTACCTACTAAACCGTCCCAGATAATGATAAAGAAGATAAATCCAATTGTAACTATCCCCTAAGCATGCCAAAACTGCTGTTATCCCCCTTCAGACTGTGTTGCATGTCATCTTGGTTAATGGATAAATTTTGCATTATGCATTTGTTTTTTGCGTTTTAACTTGAAATTTTGTAGTGGAGAATGAGTACTTCGATTTTGTGATATTATACATGTAAACCTAGAAACTGTGGAAACTGAAAGCTTAAATTTGCTTAGAAAATAGGGGAGGAATTGTGTCGAATTGAAATTCTAGTAATCACAAGGTTCACTCCTGATTACTATTCTATTAGTTTGTTCTGGAGGGGGAATTTCTCAGGTGATTAACTTCACAAGATTTAGCCCATCCTCTGTTCCTCTGCAATTTACCAAGTATTTGGTTATTGAATTGAAATAAAAGTTCTTCCTTTAAATTGGTTTTGCTTGGCTTTCTTTAACATTTTGCTTTTACTATAGTGGAATTCATTCCACCTCTGACTTCCTCTGTCTCTTGTTTATATCCGTAGGTGTTAAAAACTCCTGTATCACTGGACATGCTTGGACGGATATTTAACGGTTCTGGAAAACCAATTGACAATGGTCCGCCAATTTTACCTGAGGCTTACTTGGATATATCAGGTATTTAGCTTCTGCTGTGCACTACTACTGCATGTTTGTTTATGTCTGTTTTTTTTTTACTTCTAAATTCTAATATATTTCTAATTATTCAGGAAGTTCCATCAACCCTAGTGAGAGAACCTATCCCGAGGAGATGATACAGACAGGAATATCTACAATTGACGTCATGAATTCTATTGCTAGAGGTCAAAAGATCCCTCTATTTTCAGCTGCCGGTCTCCCCCATAATGAAATTGCTGCACAGATTTGTCGTCAGGCTGGCTTAGTCAAGCGACTAGAGAAGTCTGATAATCTTCTTGAGGTATAGATAAATTACTAAATTGCACTTTATGAAATATGTTAAATGCTCTTTAATTGTACTTGATAAAAAAAATGCTCCTGAATTGTATGACTTTTGGAAATTGATTGTGATCTGTGTTTCATTTGGATTTTCCTTATTGATGATGGATAAGAAAAGAAATATTATAAGATAGGACCTGGGAATAAAAAATGTGATAAGGTTACAGCGCTGAAGGAAGATTAAAAGTAAAACCACCTTTACAAAAGCAGTCAAACCATAAAACAAGCACAATGCAATATGATAACATAAAGCAAACTCAAAGTACATATCTATTATTAGCACCCTTTATTCCTATTGACATATTAATCACCATCACTATGGTATTTCCGACAACTCTTATGAAGAAACTGACATGACTAATTTGAGGTATCCTCACTTGTGATATTGCTTATAGATATACATATTGCTTCTTATTACCTTAGATTAAGAGGTCTAATTTTGCATAGTCATTTACTTAAATTTATTACTTCCATACTTTATGTAATATGAGTAAGGTGGTTTTTCTTACAAATCTTGATTTATGCAGGGAGGAGGAGAAGACGACAATTTTGCCATTGTTTTTGCAGCCATGGGAGTTAACATGGAGACTGCACAGTTTTTCAAGCGTGACTTTGAGGAGAATGGCTCAATGGAGAGAGTGACCCTTTTCCTTAATTTGGTAATCTTTAAAATCTTTATTCACATATTCTTTAATTCCCCTTTATTCTGGTAATTTTGGTTTCATATTTTTGAATTTTTCCTTTCCAGTATTGATTGTTGAATGGCTTACAAGTTAAATAAAATAAATGTCTCATAATGCTTGGAACTAACTTACAATATAGTCTTTGTTTGATTCTTCATTTTTCTTTGGGGATTGGGGAGCTAACATAAAATTATTACATTTTGTTCTCTGTATTTAAATCTAACATATTCATCAAGAGATATATATGTAGAGGTAATATGTCCATCTTTAATGTAGAACTAGTATTTGGCCCGTTAACCAAAACCAAACACATGCGAAGTGAAGGGAAAAATAATTAAAATTTTCTAAAAACGTTAAATGTTAGTTTTTGTTATAAAAATTATGCATAACTTCATTATTTTGTTTAATGGATCAACATATTGTTTTTGATGAACACAATGTGATACATATGTTTTTCCCCCTTATTAAAAAAATTATAATGAGATATCAACCGATAATTTTTATTTCTTACCCTGTTTCTTACATGTCTGTACAATTGCTATTGGGATTTACTGTAGGCAAATGATCCTACAATTGAACGTATTATCACTCCTCGTATTGCTCTTACTACTGCTGAATATCTGGCTTATGAATGTGGCAAGCATGTTCTCGTGATACTCACAGATATGAGTTCTTATGCTGATGCTCTTCGTGAGGTAATGTACCAACTGTAATTTATTAGGAAAAATAATCATTGAATTGAAAGAAGAGATTAGAATAACCTTTTACTGCTTTTACCATTCTCCTGTATTTTTCTTTAGAGGATTAAAATTTCATACTTCTAAATATTACACATATTCGTGTAGTATGATAAGTAACTTAAAAATATTTAGTTTCTTCACAATTTGCGCGACACCTTCTTGTTCTTGATCCTACAGGTATCTGCTGCCAGAGAAGAGGTGCCAGGAAGACGTGGTTATCCTGGTTATATGTATACAGATCTTGCAACAATTTATGAACGTGCCGGAAGAATTGAGGGGCGTAAAGGCTCAATTACCCAAATTCCAATTCTAACCATGCCAAATGATGGTAAAGAAATAATGAATTTTGTCTTCTGTTTTGGATAAAAGGTTCTCAAATCTCAATGCTGAATGATCACGATTCTTGTACTTCTGTTGTATAGATATTACACATCCAACTCCTGATCTTACCGGATATATTACGGAGGGGCAGATATACATCGATAGGCAGTTGCATAATAGACAGGTGGGTCATGTTGAAGCTTTCTGGTGTGATGAATGCCATAAACCATGTTGGATTAGTTACTGATTATTACGAGAGAATTTGGTGCAGAGTGCATCATAATATTTAATATAATTCGATTTGATATATTAAATATAAAAGCAGTTAATCATTGGCTTGTATTATATAGTGGGATTCGGTATTCTCTCTGAAAATTTTGGTCTGTTCTTCAACTTTTCAATTCTCTTTCTTTTCTTGGCTTTAACAAATAGTTTGAAATGTTTTGATTTCAATTTTCATTGATACATCAAGTTTGAATGCCATGAAATATATATGATCCCTGATGAATTGTATGAGATTGGTATACAATCAGTCTAAGTGACCTGGTAAACATTCTAAGCATTATTCTTTTTTTTTCTTGAGCAGATATACCCACCAATCAATGTTCTTCCATCACTATCTCGGTTGATGAAGGTAAAATTAATCTTGTTTGATTTCAAAGTTCTGTCAAGTGGTAAACATATGTTTCTTAATCAAAAGGCGTGTGGTTTACACTCTAATGATGTATCATTGGTCACCACTGCAGAGTGCTATTGGGGAGGGAATGACTAGAAAGGATCATTCTGATGTGTCCAACCAGGTCTCTTCTTGTTTGTTCCCTGTGTAGTTTTCTTTTTTATATGTAAACTATTTTATTGGTGTGTGTTGCAAAAAAAAAAAACTATCTTAACGGTGTTATTTTATTTCTGTTCAGCTGTATGCAAATTATGCCATTGGAAAGGATGTCCAGGCAATGAAAGCTGTCGTTGGAGAAGAAGCACTTTCATCTGAGGACCTGGTATCTACTAATTTTCTCTCGAGATATTTCGTTTGATATAGTGAAATTGTCCTTGAAGTGGTATTAATGAAACTTATTTTCCCCCATATTATTAACAGTTGTATCTGGAATTTCTGGACAAGTTTGAGAGGAAGTTTGTTGCCCAGGGAGCCTACGACACCCGCAATATATTCCAGTCTCTAGATCTTGCATGGACCTTACTCCGGATTTTCCCCCGTGAACTTCTTCATCGTATACCAGCCAAGACTCTTGACCAGTTTTACAGCCGAGATGCTGGTAATTGATGATCAGACAAGTTTGCATACTGCCTTAGTCTCCTGCTCAATCAGCGCCTAATGTCATGGGCAATTGATTTGTTTATTTGCTTTCTCGCCTAGTCCGCATTTGTTCTATCCATCATAAATATAATAAAGGTTAAGTCTGTTTTGAGTGCCTCATTTTCGAGCCTGTTCAGTTAGTCCAAAAGAAGAACCCGTAGATGTTGTGATTCCTATACCATTTTTTACTTTTGGTTGGGCAAAATATTACTTGTGTTGCACACAGTTTGGGATGGTTGGAATTTGTGGACTACTTTCCCAGTGTATGTTTGCTTGTTTCATAATCTTATTCATCTTGTAATTTCATTATTTAGGATATTTGTAATAAGGATAGTTGTCACTTGGACACTTCCGTGATGTATTTATCTGTTCGTTCTATACTATTTATTAATAATTGAAACAAGCTTTATTAGTCTGGGGAATCTGGCAACATTGGCTTTGGTTTATTAACCAAGCTCCGAGTTGTTAATTAGTTTGGTATCCATAACTCTCTCTGCATGGTGTTTCGGTACTTGACTGCTTGATAAATGCAGTTATTTCACTTTGTGCAGGAAGCTTATCCTGAACTTGCCTCCCCAAAATTAGGAGTCATTCATGATGCTGTCTGGTTATTTGAGACGATTCATCTCTCTGCCTTGGTAGACTGAACTGCCCACAATTCAAAGAGCTTCTTTTCCCATCTGTGATTCTTAAAAACCTCCTAATTGTGTGATTTTTAAGAAAAACCGTGGGAAGAGGGTAAAATGCAGCTTATATATATAGTACATCTAGATTAACAAGGCATAGGTAAATAGATTATTGACACACTATGGAAATAAAAGTAATATAAGAGAACTCTCTAAACCTACTTTGAATACATATTTTGAAAAGGACATCCTATGAAAAAATAAATTCACAAGCCTGAACGTAATTCATGAGAACTATTGAAGAAAACACTCTAGCAGTCAAAGTCTCAACCAATTTCAAGTTAGGAAATTTTTTTCCCATTTAAATTCCATAGTGCCCTACCGTCAGTCTTGGCTGGTATCATTCATCTTCGGCTTATAAGAATCTATTGCAATTGGGACACTTAGACATGAAGCTAGTAAGTTTCAGCTTATCCTCTCTAATTCTAAAAGAAAATGAAAATTCTATTTGGGAAATAAAACATAACTTGAAGTTACGATTCATTAAGTTGATTTATTTTAAAAAAGATTTGAGTTTTTGCAAACAAGATTATTATGTTTTTTTTTTTTTTTTTTTTATGTTTGAGGCATGAATTGAAACTTTAATTAGTTAATATTAATAAAAACACACAAATTCGTTTTTCTAAAAATATTGTAAAAAGATTTGATTTATTTTTAAGGATAAAAGATGAACAGAAGATGTAATTTTTTTTTTAATACAAAACAAGATTTGAGTTTATTTTACGGGTAAAAGATTTGACTAGTATTTATTTTCTCTATATAAGGAGGATCAATGTTGTTTCGTTTTACAGCATGATAAGTATCCTAGTTAATAAATAGCACCGCTTTGCTTTCATCAAAACTTTTGTTCACTCTTTTCTTGTACTTGTCTGCGTACTGCATTATACATGGCTTCCTCAAAACGCTATTTTCCTCATGGTTCTCATTCTCAAGGAGAAAATAAGAGGATGAAATTGGAACATTCTTCTCGAAAGCCAACAACAATTGTTTCTGCCACTAGTGATCATCAACGCTCACAAAAAACTTTTGACAAAGAAAATTCAAAGATTTCTACCAAAGGCTCAAAGGATGATGGTGGCTGCAAGAAGATGATCAAGAATGATGGTTTAAAGAAAGATGGTGCAGGTGCAAAAGAGGTTATCGAGAAAGTGAAGAAACCAATGGAACCATACAAGAGGAGGCAATGTTGGGTGATTGTGAGTAGAATGTTAGAAGGAAGAGATGGATGGGCTTTCAAACAACCTCTTGACATTAAGTTTTTGAAGGGTTTAGAGAATGAGTCAAAGGTGAAGTCAATGCCAAAGAGTTTAAAGGATATTGAGGCCAAGTTGAAGTTATATTCAACACCGGATGAGTTTGCTGAGGATATGAGGTTTGTATTCTCTCATGGATTGCTTTACCCTTGCAGTGATGAGGTTCACAAAATTGCTATGAGGTTCAGATATACTTTCGAGAACAAGTGGAAAGATTTGAAGGCAGAGTGGGCAGCAGAGTTGAAACTCGAAGAAAGGAGACTGAAAAAGATGAATATGAAGAGGAGAAAGGAACATGAGAGTTTATGATATTAACTACTTTCTTTAACAATTCTTTAATCATGATGATGAAGCAAAAGTATATTGTTAATTTGTTGCTTTTGTCTAGTTAGTTTATGCCAGCATTTTAATGTTTATGAACCAAAAAAAGATTTTTATCCATTCAATTTCTTTCAATTATCTTGCACTTCAATCAACGTGTAGTATGGTTTAATTATCTCTTATACAAAATCTTGCCATATTTCTCTGTTTTCTCTCCGAATGCTTGAAATTTAATTATTTGATAGTTAGTTATCAAACCTGAAATAAGAATTCTAACACTCCAATTTTTTTGCTTCAAAATAAAAAAAACACTCCAATTTTTTTCCTTGAATAACACTAGTAGCAGTATTTGGGAATTAGTGATTATATTGAATTTCTCTATTGGCTTGTTTATTGCTACTAGGTGCCTTAAGTGATCTTCTTTTTCATTATGCAAATCCTCAATCTTATATTGATGTTTGAGGTATGAATTTAAACTTAAAATTGTATTGCCAATTTCGATATGTCTTCAAAAATCATTTAAATAATATTCTGAACTACAAAACACTTTTAAAAGTTGAGTATAATTTTTTATTTATAAAAATTTAACAAATATATAGAATATTTTGATGTTTCTTTTTGAACAAATATAATATTTTGATGTTAAAAATTAATGTAGAACCAAATCTTTTTGTTTTTGTTTAAATCTTGTGGACCAACAACTTAAATCTTCTAAAGATATTGGGAGTATAATATAATTTAATAAAATCTCAATATATTTGTTTGAAATAATTTGAACTAGATTGAGACCTACACGTGTCGCACGGGCTTCTTTGAATTTTTGTGGTTTGTTATATTTGTGAGTGACATATTATATGCTCTCAATATGATTAATTTTAATTTGCTTAAAAAAATATGATTAATTTTAACCAAATTTCAAATTTTTACAAACCAAACTGGTTATTTGCAAATAGTTTGAGAGTATCAACAATAATGTTCAAATTAAATTGGGACGGAATAGGTAAGTTGAGTGGTAGTTGGAACCTAATATCTGTTTTAAATGTGTTCTTGTCTCGTCTCATTTTTATCCTTTTTTTTATTGGACCAAATCAGACTTATTGCATTCGGCCATGATGAGTTGTAAGACATGGTTAAGTTTTGTACACCCTAGCCATATGTAACAATTTTGAAATTGTGTTATATTTCATAAACGAGGAATGCTAGCAACACTCATTCTAACACACACTTTTCAACACACTCTCTTTGATTGGTTAAAATTCACATGGGTCCCACCAAATCATGTGGGTCCCATATAATTTTAGTGGGTCCCATGTGAATTCCAACCAATCAAAAAGAGTGTGTTGGAAAGTGTGTGTTAGAATGTGTGTTGCTAGCATTTCTCTTCATAAACTCCGACACAATCTTGGGGGGGCTTTTAAGTCTTATTATCTTATTGTTTGTTCTATCTCTTGAAAGTGCAAAATTGTTAGTCGGAATACACATGTTTGTCATCATTAAAAATGGAGAGATTGTTGGACCAAAGTTGTTTGAAAAAAACCCTTAACTTTGGTTTTGATGATAAAAAGGTGTAAGTGGACAATTTTATACTCCAAGGTTTGTCTCACGCATAGAAAGACATCTGCATGTTTAAGGATAACTCCTTTATATAATTTTACATCCATTTAAGGATAACTCTGTTAGACTTATATATATATATATATGATTAAAACAAAATTTAATTTGTCTTTGACTATGTCTTTGTCCATCACCCTATCATTCTAGTGCAAAGCTTCTAAATTCGTTGTTTCGAAATTGGATAGCGTATGTGGTCTCTTGAAATCTGTGCATATCCAAGAAAAAAATTTCGAGACGATAATTGGAGCATGTGCCTTTGGTACATCAAAGTACATTGGCAAGCGAAATAAAAAAAATCATTCAATCTTTGCATTTGGTTTTGGTCAACTCATGTGGACCGTCAATATATAATTAAGGGCACAACACCCTCTAGAAGGGCCCAAACGGCCCTAGGCGCACCCTCTGAAGAGCGCCGCCTCAGAAGGCTTCTAGAAGCATCTAGACGCTCTGAACATGACTCAGGGCCCAAGTTGCTTGGGGGCTAATTCACGAAAATACAGGCCCATGAAAGGCTATAAATACGCCTCTTGAGATCATTCTAAATGCATGACCTAAACAGTACTATACTCTAGTCTTAGATATTGTACTCATTACAAGTACACCATGCAAAAGTTAACTATTCATCAACATTCTAATTTAAGTTCAAGAAACTTGGTTATGTCTTCTTCAAAGAGTTGTACCTCAATGTCGGCTAATGAAAATGCTTTGTCAAGCGCTTCCGACATTCTTCTTAGAATAATTTTCTGGATAAAGGGTTATGTTCGACTTTTGATCTCTATAAATAATTCAACTTTTCATTTTAATCCACTTAAAATTTTCTTTCAACTTATAGTGTCTGCCAAGTTCAATTTGTGACAGAGATATGTACCCACGTTTAGTGTCTCATATGTCTTGAATATGACTATCCAAGTGGAGGGAACATAATTATGAGAAACAAAAACAAAGTAAACAACCATCAGAAATTGAATCGAGCGAAATTGGTTAAGTTCTCACAACATGACAAATTATGCTCGAATCCCATCTTAAAGAAGGAAAGCATTTTATTTAGAAGTATAAATAGAAAGTAGTATATTATAATAGAGAAATAGGGAAATTATTAACTAAAAATGCATATAATATGGATCTCTAAAAAATAGACTTTAACCACTTTTAATAAAATGTAAATTTTATATTAATAAAAAATGAAAAATAAATGCAATAATCTATTAAAGTCTACTAAAAATAGTTAGACCCACTTTTAAATCGGATCACTGTTAGATAAGGCTAATGTAAAATACTAAATAGGAGTAGTCTCAACCATATTAGAACTTCCCAAAAAAGAACATCTTTAAACCCATCTTCTATTTAAAAGATCTTCCAATTACTCTCCAATGCATCGCAGATCCGGTAGAAGCAAGTGTCAACACTTGGTGGATAACCTGAAACTATAGCCAAACAAAACAAGGGAAAAAATTAGAATAATAAATTAATGATCATATCTTTGATTTACCGGTCCAAAAGTTTGTTGTTGATTCCCCCCATAGTGTGTAATTAAATTTTTTACTTCCTTAGCCCCCCAAAAGAAAACTTTATTTCCATATCCGTAAAGTGTAGCAAAACTGACAAACTTGTTAGGTTTGAAATCATGACCGGAGTTCGAATATCGGTCATCGCGGTTGTGTGTGAGTTTTATGTGGCATATATGCAACGTAGACTACTCATTATTTTGACATGGTTTGATATGTAAATATATGTAATGTTATGGCAACTTAACTAGTGCAATCAGGCATTACTCGGTATCCAATACACAAGATTAAGATATAGCCATTTCAGATACTCATTTTTACTTCTACTAAAATGAGTAATTTGTTTGATATGTTAGCAAGAATGTCATCACAAGAACTTCATTCTCTCCCATATACAATAAGCAATGTGTATACAACTTTGTTCTCTCCCATATGCAAAAGACATGTCAATCATTAACAATACAGCAAAACTTGGATTTGAAATAAACACAAAACTGTTCAAGTATTAACCTGATATGAAATCATCAATGTAGTCCGCATCAATATTTCCATGAGCCATTGCACCAACCTGAAGAAGCAGTCAACAGTCAATCAAGAAATAACAAAGATGATTCCATCTGTAAAGTGTATATAAAGACTTGCAAAATCTTACCACAAATACAAGATTCTTATCACAGTTAGCAGCAATGAAGTCGCTTATTTTAACTGTCTTTGGCGAGTTAAACGAAAGACCTACAACAGCATAAGAGCGTAACGTCATAAGAAAATGCTTCACAGAAGACATTGACATTGTACCATTGCCTAGTTATAATACTCACCTATTTTAAGCGAGTTGACGGGTAAGTGTTGAGTCACAGGATTTTGAATTAACTCTAAAAGCTTTCCCTCATTGTCCTTTGATTTGATACTGGATTTTTGCAGCAACTCCACTAAAATATTTATCAGGTATTTTGAAGTGGGAGAAAAGCAAAGATGTCAATATGATGATCAAAGCCAAGAATGAGAATGGATTATGGAATAATACATTTTATGAGTAGAGAAACTTACCCATCATATTACAGAACTTTCCAAAAGTTTTTGGTATCCTGGCTTGTGGATCAACTTTAATAAGAATTCCTTCACCGGCTCTGATGAATATAGCGCTTACTCTACCAGCCAAGCAAAGTGGACTACTCAATATTGCAAGGAGAGCCTAAAATCCATATAAATTCAGAGTCAGGTGCATCAAGAAAATGAGATAATCTTTCAAACTTTTTAGGGGGTATATAATATATATTATACAATAACAATACTTTTCTAAGAAAACTACAATGGAACATAAAACAAAATATAACTATTCAGAGAAACGGCAGAAGTTAGGTTGTAATTAGACTCTTCAAGAACAAGTTTTCATCTCAACATCGCGCCTTTGGGCAATCCAGCAATAAAAAATCGAAAACACGAAATCAGCTCATTGTCAAAGTAATGAAAACAGTAGCTAACCTGATGAACAATATCTGGCCTATAATCATCAGGATTCATATTTTTTGTCCGCAGAAAATCACCATGCTCCTCTGAATCCAAAATCTGGTAATTCTGAAATAAGACATGCAACAGTTAGTCAGAACTACATAAAGGCTGAGTTTGAAACTTCGGATGGAAATTTGATAGAGTTACTCTCCAAAAAAAGGACATATAAAATATACAAATTTCATTCTCTTCAATGAAAATTTCATAGATGAAACTGAGAGGGAAAAGAAAAGTACTAACTTTGTCAAGATATGCCATAACCAACGGCGCTTTCTCAATAATGAAATACACTCCCGGAAGTTCAGCCACAGACTTATCAACCTCTTCATTCCCTACCGTTAGAAAAAGGAGAAAGGAACATGAGAGTTTATGATATTAACTGCTTTCTTTAATCATGATCATGAAGCTTGTTGCCTCTTCTTGTCAACTTAGTTTATGTCAGTTTAATTTATTTTTTTATGCACCAAAAAGATATTAGCGTTATCCATTCAATTTGTCTTGTTCTATTTTCCCATTGTTCTAACTTCTAAATACTATATGTCTTTTGATTTTCTTTCAATTATTTTGCACTTCAATCAACGTGTGGTATGGTTTCATTATCTCTTATACAAAAACTTGCTATATTTTTCTTTTTCTCTCCAAATGATTGAAGAACCTAAAATATAAATTCTAACACTTTATTTTTATTTCCTCGAACAACACTAGTAGCAATATTTGAGAATCAGTAATTATATTGAATCTCCTTTTTCTATCGGTTTGTTTATTACATAATTAAGGGATCTTCTTTTTAATTATGCAAATCCTCATATCTTACCAGGGTTTTTGTTCTTGTAAAAACAAAAACGCCCATTTGATCAAAATTGTATTGCTAATTCCGATGTCTTTAAGAATTATTTAAATAATATTCTGAATTACAAACCACTTTTGAGTCAATTTTTTTATTCATAATTTTTTTAACATATATATAGAAATATTTTGATGTTAGAAATTAATGTAGAACCAAATCTTTTTGTTTTTATTTAAATCTTCCGTGGACCAACTTAATTCTTCTAAAGATTTTTGGAGCAAAATTTAAATAAAAACCCAATCTGTTTGAAATAATTTGAACTAGATTGAGACCTTTGTATTGCGCAGGCAAAGAGCTTTTGTGGTTTTATCATATTTGTGAGTGATTAATGCAGCAGATCAACGATGAATTTGCAAAATTGCATAAAACAATTTGATCAGACAAACGAAATTGAAACGGGAGAAAGAAAGATAAAAAAAGACAAATACAAGAATTGGGTAACCCATTTTATATAGTAGAACTCCGGACAACATCTGACTTGAAGCTCACTACATGATTGAAGAAATTACAATGATCATCCATCAAGATTCATTGAGAATCTTGATTCGATCTAGCAAATTCACCTATCTGGATGATTTTCATGCATCCTTTTCCCTCTCCTCTAAATGACCATTATTCTGATTTTTCAACTTCATTCAACACCCAGAACTATTCCTAATTGGCTTTATATAGATGGCCAAATACAAAGGATCAAGCCAGTTGTAACAAACTACTCCCTCCGTCCTTATATCTAAGCACCCATTTGATTTTCTTTTTGTCCCTAAATGTAAACCCCTTTTAAAATTATTAGATGTTTTTATTATTTTTTTCCTAAACATACCCCTAATTAATACTACTATCTTGTCTTGAAATATGAAAAGTCAAACTTAATACAAATACAAACAAAAGACAATTTTGTAATATTAACACACAAAACAGACACATTAATTATACTGACAACTTTTCTTAAGAAATGTGAAAAAGGTAATGGGTGCCTACATTAAGGGACAGAGGGAGTAACTAACAAGAGTTGTTAGCTTCGATTGCAAGCAACTGACATCAGATGGAGAAGAATGATATTAGCTGTTAACCAAAGTACCATAGATCAACAAATCTCCACCTTGGTATGAGGAGAATCGCTCCTAATATGATCTTCAAGTCAGACCCCATAAGTCCACACATGACCATTCATCAACAATAATCCTAAGCAAATCCAGGTAATGTCTGATAATCCTAAGCAAATCCAGGTAATGTCTGAATTTGCTGAGATTGATAGATTTTGTGGTTCATTCTATTCTATGGTTCATATATATCATATTAAAGTAAAATAAATAAATTATTAAAAAATATTTTGATGTCTCTCACATGTATTGTAAATATCACATTCCAGTTGGCTGAATGCATCACTTTCAAAATTGTGTTCCAAAGATAATTTTGAAAATATTTAATTTTATATAATTGATTTGGTTAAAACAGAATCTGAGCTAAAGCCACCTTTTGTAACTAGTGGTCAGACAGAGATTTCGAGGCAAAATTTATTTTACTTGACAGTAACCAAACATCTGAATTTTTACCAAGATATAAGGTAACTCAAAACATCAAAAGGAAAAGAATAAGAAATTAAACTGTATTTACAGTATCAGTCAAGAAACGGAGAATGCATCCATGACCTGCTCTCTCTGTCAATTTTTCATGAATCCGAAGACATTGGTCACATGTTGGACGATCACCAGTAGATAATCCTCTATATAAATACCTGTGTATGGAGAATAACAACCACTTAGGACAAATAATAGAGATGGAAGTCAAGAAATATCATAGATTATTGTATCTACAATAGTAACCATAACTTATCTACTATATCAGTCATCATACTTGCTTAACTTTCTTAAAAAATCAGAGACTCGCCATTTACACAGAATTACGACTTTTATATAACAATTTTGAAATTTTGTTCAAACAAATAATAGCCTTTAATTTAAGTTACCATTTTAGATACATAAGTTGTCATGCCATCATATAATGGAATGAAATTTACATCACTTCAGTACCAATGTTTTAACACAGTGATAAGAGTTGGCAATGACAACATAAAAACTTGTCACACCGGTCCATCACATTTAATGTTATACTAGAGATATAAAGTGAAATATGACAATTTGAATCAAAAGCAGCTAATACTATACTCAACTGCTCAAGCATATGTATCCTATAAGTAGGAATAAGTATGCATTCTAGAATATAATTCGAGTTTGCAATGTTTTAACCATGATCTTATTCTAAATTCTCAACACAACACTCAACACACGTTTTGAAAGTTACACAGGCCATATCTCTAAGCAATGTGGGACTAAATCCACCCCTTCAAACCCAACACAATGAAGGTGTTGAAGGCAACTCAAATACTGCAATTAGGTGGCCAGGGGCAGACCGCAATGAAGGCGGAATTTCCAACAATAATGAACAAAGTAATTGTTATTAAGCAACCACCTTTTAGAACTAAGCATAATTGGAAAGAAATTAAGCATCATGAGATTCACCACCCGAAGAGTGCAACAAACAGTTCACAAGATTATACTACATACTGAGTGATTGAACCTATAGGAGACTGACTGAGTGAATGATTAAACTTGTAGGACTGATGAGTGAATAAGTATGATTTTACCCTATAAGAGGATTTTCTATAATGTGTGAGGTTTTATTGCAAATGGGACGCCTTGTACAGGTTTGCTTCCGATGATCGGATATCTGATGTATAATCAGCTAGAAGAGAATGAATTGGCTACATAGGGGGTATGTTAATTTTAATACATTTCACAAGGTGCTTAGTTGTGGAGAGAGAGAGACAGAGTTGACTCTCCCCTAAAGATCAATATCCTTTTCGTTTTGAATCTCTCAAGATGATTGATTACTTGCTGAATATATGCTATGAGGCTGCTGAGGCTTTTCAAAGTAAAGTGTGGACGGCTATTTGGACGTCAAATCCATCAGGATCTTTTACCTACAAGTCCTTTTTTCTGTTTCTTGTTTTTGATCCTTCTCAACATCCATAAAATACAGATGAAACAATAATTTAGGAAGGTTAAAGCTCCCTCCATAGTTACGGTTGTGTTGGAAAGCAATGCTTAAATGATACCCCAAATAATAGTATTACAAAGATGCCAACTACTGAGAAATTTTCACTGTCTTTTTTTACCGTACACAGCAAAACAGCCACCCTTTTTTTTCTTGTGTTGAGGTAACAGGGCAACTTTATAGTAAGTTGTTTGGAGATTTCTGGATATGGTCCATAACTCTACTTCTGAAGTCGTTTCCTCTACTTGTTATAAAGGTTCCAAAAACAAAAGAACGGTAAAATGTTCTAGTTTTGTGCAAACAAAAAATTTCAGGTCTGAGATTGAGACACTAGGCATCAAGATCTCTAAAAGAAACCACTTTTTAAGGAATTCCGTGATCGTGTCTCCATGGACACACATGAGAGATGCCTGGTTACTCTTAAAGCATGATAACCAGTGGCTTTGTATATCGCTTCACGTGAATAATATATGTAAGCAAAATATAATCTGCATCTGTTTCACAACTGGCAGGCTCTTGTAGGCAAACTAGAATTTGACAGAAAGTAAACAATCTTTTATAACTTCCCTAAATTCATAGTCTATTCAGCATCCTAATAGGACTGTAATAATTACTTTGAAATTATACACAATAACCCAATCGAATTCCTGGAAATACTTACTACTAAAACTATATGAAACATCATTTTGTGTGAATCTATGAACCTGAGAAGGCTACTCAAAATTTTGGACAAAGACATACAATACACATTACAGAGCCAGAAAAGTTCAAAACTAAAATTGCAACAGTGAAAAAAATATTAAGATACTGTCCTTTTCTTCTTAACTTGATAATCTGATGAATTCGCAACTTAGTTAAATGTTCCTTGGTGCTGTTCATACCCACGTTATGAGTTTGCCATCAAACCATCATTCCACTTGTGAAATAAAATAAAACATAAATAAAAATTATTTATAATTAATAATATAGTTCTAGATTCCAATTTCTAGTCGTAGTTGCTTCAGTGTAGCACAAAGCATGCCAGGAAGTCCAATGTTTGCAACGATATTACATATAACACACATCTATCTTTCTAATGAATGAAATGGAAAAATCAAGACAATTTTTTTTGTTGCATTCTAACAAGTCTATTGTGATTGTTTAAAGTTTTTCTTCCCAAATAAAAAGTCAATAGCTAAATGCATGTCAAGATAGGAAAGGCAAAGGAAAACTTGAGGATGTCTGTTTCTTAAGTTTCTATAGGTGGAATGCAGTGAATCCAAGCTACAATGAGCAGAAACTATAAATTTCAGATTTTAAAAATTCACCATCATGCAAGCAAATTTGCATCCGAAAAGAATGAGAATATATCCAAACAGACGTGTAGAAATGAACTCAAACAGATGTGTCACCACTCACTTCATTAGGATATCATAGTACTCAGGCTCTAAGGAAGAAAGCATCCCATCCACATCTTTTATAGCCATTATTGCTCTATGCACAACAATCCAATGTGCTGACTGCCAAAATTGAAAGAAGAAAAAGATACATGAGAAATATACTGTGAACTCAACAAATAAGAAATCTTCAAATTGCAACTAAAGTTAAAAAACAAATTTTTTGTATAAGCTATAAGCTGTTTTCATAAGCTATCTTGAAGAACTTATGAAAGTAAGCTGAAAAGAGCTGTCATAACTCCAGTTGTACAGACTTATAAAACTATGAAGCATGACACTGGACATGACATTGTCACTGACACATCCACAATGACATAATTGAATGTAATCATATGTGTCGGTGTAGTAACAGGAGCTAAAACATGGTGTCAGTTCTAACAAACCAAATCAAATGAAAGCACAAAATAGACATAAAGTATAAATTTTTGTGGAAAAATGAATACAAATAGATAAAGGGGAAAAACCTTGCAACGCTCATCACTAGTCATGGCATAGGTTCCTTCAAGGGCAGTTTTAAGGGCTTCCACGGGTTTATGCCTAAATTTGCATAAAAATTAACAATAATAATTCATTAAAATTCAGCATTTGATTCATAAGATCAAGAGAGAGAGTTACTGTTTGAGTAAGGTTTCGATCTTGCGGGTTTTGTGTTCAATTCTGGTAATGATGGCTTCAGCATTATCAGCTTCAACGAATCCTTCTGACCCACCTGCCATAGATATTAGATATCACACTCAGTTCCTTTGCAGGTTTTGCTTCAGCTTCAATTTTCCCGAGAAAAATTATCTACTTTTCTTTTCTTCTCATATTTTTATTTTATATTTAAAACACTGTTATATATTTTAATTTCAAGATTTTATATGTTTATAATGCGGTAGAAATTTTTTATGTATTGATGTGTGATAATTGATGTGATAAAATTTTAAAAACTTGTCACTATAATGTTTTTATTAAATAAATTTTTATTTTATATGCAAAACATCATTTAATATTTGCACCGCTTCTGTTGCTGATTTTTTTTTTTTAAGGATTCTATTGCTGATTTTAAATGTTTATATATGCATAAAAAAATTATATATATATGAAAACATCGACATGTTAAAATATTGTGAACTCGTGATTATTTTCAAAATATAAACATCAATGTATTGTTTCTATTAAATAAATTTTTATTTTATATGTAAATCATCATTCAATGTTTTCTCCACAATCGTTACAAATTTCATGGGTCTATATCTCAAAAATCTAATTTTATATATACTGATGTGAGAAAATTGATATTGTTAAATTTTAAAAACTAATGATTATTTCAATAATAAAAACATTAATGTAGTGTTTTTATTGATTTTTCATGTAAATTAGCGAAATTAAAGTAGATGAGAATAAACCATTTTTCTATATTTATGTCATAATATATTGCTTTCTTTTTCTTCTAAATTTAAGAGAATTAGATAACATATTTGTTATTTGCACATATACATTTGGAGTGAGCAGTGAATGAATTAAGAGAAAAGAATTGCTTATTTTGGAACAATGACGACGACAACTGTGCAGGTGTATTAGATGAGTATGAGATTACATATTACTCATCTGTTTTTTTTTAAGTGTCTTTTTAGAAGATTTCCACGAAAATAGCAAAGTGTATTTTTGTACTTTTTCTTCCTATTATACCATCAATTTAATCCATCAATATATCTTTATTTTTTGACAAACACTTTATCTTTCCAATAAATTTAATATGTTATATTTCTCTTGTAACGAACATTTTTTTAAGATCGTAACAAGCATTTGTTTCCTACTATCTTTTTCTCCAATAAATTCTTTTTTTTTTACAAACTTTCTCTCATAACAAGCAATTGTCAATTTTCTAAATATTA
>Ga0315914_1000092_pt1 | contig 75781 bp, 36 predicted proteins | sample MpolenodulesMG_FD_203920 | JGI IMG/M metagenome (GOLD analysis project Ga0315914, IMG submission 203920) | Medicago polymorpha root nodule microbial communities from Los Angeles, California, United States - elongated nodules | ecosystem: Host-associated > Plants > Roots > Nodule | place: USA...
AAAAAATGGGTGACTTTTTTTTTTTTTTTTACATTTAGATTCTACAGGTTTCAGTTTTTTTATCTACTATCTCTAGTTTCAATTATTAAAATATCACTTTATTCTTAATGATTTTAAAGTTTTGTCTAAAAAACATTGAAAAATAATTTTTATTATTATTATTTGTATTTACATTTCCTTCCAAATCTTTAAAAGTAGAGAGTGAATTAAAAACAGATGACTATCAATCATATGTGTGTAACGTCATCATATAAATAATATTAATTAAATTGATGAAGTCTAATATGTAAGATTTATTTCAATTAACAATATTAATATTGCTAGGCTTAATACATTATTTCGATTGGAATCCGCAACCTTGTAGTTATTTGTGTGAGTTTTAGAAGACGCTTGTCGCTTCGTTTACATATCCAAAAAAGAGGTAAGACTTAGGTTGTCTTTGAAAAATAGTGTTTGAAATATGGATTGTTAGCAGATTACATAACATAAATCAAGAAAACACGCAGACAACTACAAAGATTTATCTCTTTAGCTAAGTCGGACTACATAGGTGGAAAAAATATTTGATATGATTAATGTATTAGATGATATATTTTATAATAAAAAAACATTATTTGTTTCTTTATAATTGTTTTTATGAACAACAATTTTATATTTTGAAATGATAAAAATTACATAAATTAATATAAGCAAAACTAAATCCAGTCATTTATAGGCATAAAAAATATGTAAGAATTATTTTATATACACATTAAAATTTGTGGCAATAAGGCAATACTTTTGTTAATTAAATGAATAGTTTTTCCATTCTTAATCATTCCTTCAAGTTGGATGCCTATAAATACATTACATTGCACCTCTAAGAATCGCACTCCTCACAGCATATACTCTCATTCACATATAGCTCAATATTGAAGTGAGAGAAAAGAAAGAAAGAAAGTTAAAAAGAAGCAAAATGGAAAACTTTCCAGTTGTTGACATGGGGAAGCTTAACACAGAAGAGAGAAAAACTACCATGGAGATGATCAAAGATGCTTGTGAGAACTGGGGCTTCTTTGAGGTACTAGTTCTATACATCAAAATTTCTCTTTAATACGATGCATGTTTAGATCAACGGTGAACTTGACAGAATCACGACGTGTCACTTCGTTAAATTCACTATGATTCTAAACACGCATATATTATATATATATGTTTTGTTGTTTAAACGTTTTTGCTATTGTTTTTTCAAGTGTGTGAACCATGGTATATCTATTGAGTTGATGGACAAAGTGGAGAAGCTCACAAAAGAACACTATAAGAAGTGTATGGAACAAAGGTTCAAAGAAATGGTAGCAAGCAAAGGTTTGGAGTGTGTTCAGTCAGAAATAAATGACTTGGATTGGGAAAGCACTTTCTTTTTGCGCCATCTTCCTTCTTCTAATATTTCAGAGATCCCAGATCTTGATGAAGATTACAGGTCACATATTTTAATGTTTTGTTAAAATATATATTTAGTATTTAATTCATATATACCGTCAGCGTTAAAAAAAATTACAATTATAATTATTTCTAAAGTCACACATATAAAATCATATAATCATAACATATCTTTGTGTATTTCAGGAAGACAATGAAGGAATTTGCAGAGAAATTGGAGAAACTAGCAGAGGAACTTCTTGAATTATTGTGTGAGAATCTTGGACTTGAGAAAGGGTACTTAAAGAAGGTGTTTTATGGATCAAAGGGTCCAAATTTTGGTACAAAAGTTAGTAACTACCCTCCTTGTCCTAAGCCTGATCTCATCAAGGGACTTAGAGCACATACAGATGCTGGTGGCATCATCCTTCTCTTCCAAGATGACAAAGTCAGTGGACTTCAGCTTCTCAAAGATGACCAATGGATTGATGTCCCTCCAATGCCTCACTCTATTGTCATCAACCTTGGTGACCAACTTGAGGTAACAATTTAATTTAATATATACTTGCTCATAAGGTTTTAAATCACATTAATTAACCATCGTGTCACAATCCTTTATAATACAAAAAATTCACCCTTTCTTAATTTTAAAAAAAAATATTCAAATGTTTCTCTTTTATCATTCTTACTATATAAGTCATGTTCCTATTTAACTTCTGTAACATATAAAAATGTTCTAAAATAAGTGTCATTTTGCTTTTTCAATATATAATTTTTTTCCCAAATGTACCCTAAAATTATTGTTGTTAGCACTAGTTTCAATTCGTTATATTTTATTATACATTTATTACAATATAATGACTAACAACAAATAGTAAATAAAGATAATTTTGTAAAATTGCAACATTCTTTAATTTATTTATAGTTTTTTCTTAATTTGTTTGGAAAACCATAGAACATCAAATTATATGTTGTAATTAATCAAAATGACACCAAAAATAGCATAGTATAATTTTCTTTAATTTAATTTAATCAAATTTGGTACTTCTCTATTAAAAACAGGTGATAACAAATGGGAAGTACAAGAGTGTGATGCACAGAGTAATTGCTCAAACAGATGGTGCTAGAATGTCAATAGCTTCATTCTACAATCCAGGGAATGATGCTGTAATCTCACCAGCTTCAACTTTATTGAAGGAAGATGAAACAAGTGAAATTTATCCAAAATTTATCTTTGATGATTACATGAAACTCTATATGGGACTCAAGTTCCAAGCTAAAGAGCCTAGATTTGAAGCTATGATGAAAGCCATGTCAAGTGTTGAAGTGGGACCCGTAGTGACCATATAAAAAAATTGCATATTATTAGATTGATTATGTGTGGTTTTGTTAATAAGCTGAGATTATTAAGCGATTTAGTCTTTGGTATGGGAGGTTAAGATCGAAAATGTTATTAAAGTTTTATAATAAAGTATGATTAGTTCGATCTTAGATTGTGTGTGATCACCGATCAGTGATGATTAACTGATTAAGTATATGTAATGTGATGCAGTGATGTAGCACTGTTTTTATAAAGCAAAACAAGGTGCTGTCTCATGATTCTTCTTTGGCTTATTGTGCTTTTGTAATAAAATATTAATATCATTCTTCATGCATTAAAAAACAGATATATAACAGACAGAAATGTTCATTAAAATTAACGTAAGGGAGTAAAACACAATTACCTACTAGAATCTAACAAAAGATAAGCCAAAAACACAGTTAAAGTTGTGGAATAGCCTAGTGAGTTTGACAACTCTTGAGCATCAAATAATACATTCCCCTATTTTCACAAAGTGTTCACACTTCTAAAGACAAAATGAGTGTTTGTTTCCGCGTCAAAAAAATGTGCATCTACCATAAGAAAGGATTAGTAACTACTCAAATTCACGTCTAAATTAAACATTGGAACGTGGATCCAAACACACTAAAAGAAATTGAACCAAGTGTGTGTTTGGTTCTATAACGGAGAGTGTTAAAATTGATTTTACCTCGGTGCCGAGTATGAGTTTTAGTGAAAATACTTGTCTAATTTTTGTTAGAACCTTCAAATCTTAATTTGATAATAAAAAAAAAGTGAAAAATTTGCATTTGATTGAAGATTTTACACTAATGTCTACATCAAAGTATTTTAAAAGTATAAAGATCTAAACATAAATTATTTAACTTGTTCAAGCTCAATTGCAACGAAATTAATTTAATTCATAGTTACGTTCATCAAACATTCACTCAAACACACGGTAAATGGAAACGTAAGCTGAGAGAAAGAAAAAAATTTCTCTTTTTTGTTTTATTTCTTCATGAAATGGAATTGTTATTCTATTCTTATTGGGAAAATTTGTTAATTTGCCATTTGGTTTTTTTGGCAAGTTGGCTACTTGAACATCAAATCAGCATAAAATGTGTTTGTACATTGACAATGATGTTATTGTCGTGTTCTGTTCCAATCTCGATCGATGAGTACCATGTTCCTGGTTTTTGTTTTAGCTTTGCATAGATGATCTAAAGGGAAAGAATTTGTCGTTGTTAAAAAATTACGCATTTGTATGCAACTTTTTTATTTTTTATCTTGGTCCTTAATATGATACAGGACGACTCGGATCACACAATAAAAAACTAAATTCGTCCTTAAAAAAAAAATCAAACTAAATTTGAAACAATCTCGACTATTATTTTGAGATCAATTGGGCAGTGGAAATAAAAAGTTGGATGACACCAATTTTGAATGTGATAATTTAAACTTGATCCGATAATCTTTGAAATCATGTGAGGTATAAACCAAGTTTTAATGTACGTGGTCTTTTTTGTCACATGAAGCCTTGATTGTTAATTTTTTTTCCCTGATGTTAACTCTCATTTTCGACGGAATGAGTCCTCGTAATCAAAAGTTCGACCTTGAATTAATTAAGTATAGTCTAATAAAAAATTATTCTATCAAATGACATCATTTATTGCTAACTTAAATACGCCACAAACGTGTATTTTAATTTGCATTGACATTATTCATCAAAGGTTTAGTTATTTATTCGCAATATCTCAACTATTCTCTCTCCATTATATTTTTTTTTATCAAGTGTTAGCATCGTCTGTCAAAAAAAAAAATCAAGTGTTAGCATCTTGACTTTTTCTTTAAAAAATAGAAATTCAATTTCTTGCTCGGTAATAATCAATGTCTCTCCAATCTATCATATCAGTTTACTTTCTAAAGAAGGAGATATCCATTTGATTGCTACTTCCTTTCTAAATTCTAAGTTTCTAATTTGAGGAATCAAAAGACACCTAATAATGACATATAATAATCTATATTGGACAGATAGCTACCAAAGTAGAATTCTAATCATATTAACAATCTATAGTGGCAACAACCTTGGATATATGAAAACCAACTTAAACAAATACCAATAGCATAGGGAAATTAAATAATTAGAAAGAAGAAAAAAAGTAGGTCGGTTTAAGGTTTGTTACTAAACTAAGTATTAGATAATAGTATAAATATTCACTTTGATTTATAAAACTTGTATGGAGAATTTCAACTTAGTCATAATATGCTTGATTGGGACCACAGATACAACTTCACCAATCTGTGTCTAATAATGAATGGCTAATGTATAACAACAAAACAAATTTTCATCATGTTACATAATCTATTGGTGTTAAACTGAAAACAAGTTTGTGTTGTATATAAGATTCATATGCATTCTCAGCCTCCAGACTCATTATACATAGGCAGTAAGTACACTAAAGCTTCCGCATACTAGAGTCTTCTGAGATGGGGTTCCATATTTTGATGTATTCTACGCAGTTTTACCTGATTTTTTTACACAACGATACAAAAATTGTGTTTTTCTATGAAATTGTGGTTTTAATTAATCGACTATAGAAAATTAATACAACATCTGAATGCATCGTGGGTATGTTGAAATCACGGTGAGTTACTCACCGTAATTTTGCAAAAGATAAACGCAGTAGTTCATCGTAATTTTGACAAATTTACTTGATACCAAAAGCTACAGCCATATTTGCATTATCGAATAAATGCAAATGGCAGTGCATAAACTTTGATGAAAGTGACCAGACAAGTTAAAAATACAGTCAGGTAACTGATAAGATAAGATAAATATCTGTATACTTTTCTTGATTGAGCTTTTCTTAATATAGAATGATTTTCTCCTTATGACAAATTTTGTCTTTGTTAAAATGTAGTAGCATATATCGATAAACAGTAAGTTATTATTTGATAGTTGATGAACCTGTCACAAATATGCTAGTTGATTGTGAATGAGTTTATTATGATTAAACTAACAGATAAAATTTAAAGTTTACAAGTTTAAAAGTAAATAGTTGAACCAATTATATTGCAACCCAGCATATATTTTTTCACATTGCGACAAATTAACCAGTGTTCATATACCAAATGCTTCTCCACTCAACGAGAGAAACAATTCATTCCCATTTTGTTATCCTTTCCCATTTTTGCTTTTATACTTTTGCAAGACATTCATTCATTTTTGTTATCCTTTTTCCATTTTCTTTTCTACTTTTGCTTTTACTTTGTGTAACACACTAGCTTTTGAGATGAGACAGCGATTCAGCACTAAGGTACTATACAATGGCTTGCTGTTGCATTTCTCCTGCTTAAGCTTTATCAGCATACAATACAACTTAAAATATCGAGAGAAACCCGCACACGCCAAACATTAATGGAACACACTCGAGTACACCGAAAAGAGATTAAAATAACGCACAGATTTAACGTGGTTCGGCACCTCATATCTACATCCATGAAAACATCTCAGCATAAAGTATGCACTGTAACCTAAAGGTGCTAACTCGGTGGTAAGAGTTTAGCATTGTAACCTCAAGGTGCTGAGTTCAAATCCTCTCTGGGACGGCTGTAAAATGGTCATTAGTCAATAATTGGATTACATCAAAGTAAGACAGCAAACCATATCTACTAAACAAATAAATTCAATGTAGCAAACCAAAACCTCGCTGTAAAATGGTCAATACAAGCAGCATTTGATAGAATAAATAATCAAACAAACCTTTTCAAGTTATCATGGGAGCAAAACATTGCAACAACATAATCATTTGATAGCAAGAGAACAAGAACAAAAGACTAATCTTTGGTGTGTAAAATTGATTGTCAGAAACTCAATTATAAAAATAATATTCAGAAATAATCTGCTTATGGTAGAATTTCATGGGTAAACAGCTGCAGAAAATTTGAGAACTATCCAAAATTTTCAATGTGTTTAAAAGGATTCCAGAATAGAAGTTCATTATTCTGTCCATAGGCTTCATTGGAGACAAATCATTCTTTCATCTCAAATTCAACCACATTCATTGTTATCTATTTCATCGTTTTGATTACATTGCGTGTTCTTGGTGATCCCTTTATTTTTTCATCCATTGCATTTCCATTGAAACAATGCTTCTTCAAAATCCCCGAAACATCAGCCTTAGAAGCCCCGGCAATCTTGAACCGTTCAACTGAAGCATCCAACTTTTTCTTCCAATCACTCATTCCCAATTTAAATTCCACTTGAGATCTTTCAAACAACATATTCCCCCAAAAAAGATGAATCTGTGACCTCATACCAACACTTCCTTGCTCACCAAGTTTTTCTTTTTCCAAGTTCTCCCACGCATCATTTGCGGCCGTCATCTTCTCCTCCGCAACATCAAAAAGCCGAAGTGTTTCTTTACCTAAATCCATCTTATTAGCCATCCCAAAAGACCAATTAAGCTTAGCCAATTCAAATTGTTGTTGTCCAATAGCTAATAATCCCTCATAAAAATCAGGTTTGATCACAACTGCTTGTTCATACTTTTCTCTAGCTAAATAGTATTTTTCCTGAACAAAATCAAATTCAGAATCGGTCATCACCAAAACTTCATTCTCATTTTCATCCATTCTAACAAATTTCCTAGCAGCACACATGTGAACATTTCCCCAATTGAAAAACGCCAAAGCAGCAACCTCTTGAAACTTAAATTCAGCTTTGTCAAGCAAATCTTGAGCTTCATCACTAGTCACAGTTTCTTCAAGCGCATCCGAACAAAAATCTGTTCCTAGATCATGAAAATCAATATATTTATCGGTACCAACATGTGACCGAAATAACTGAGCGAATTCGTATAACCAATCATCAATATCTAGATTCTCTGCTACTTTATTGCATTCAGTACACATTTTCTCATCCAAGACACAATCTAGAGGTTTCTGCTTTTCATTGTTTTCTTCTTTCAACAAAGGTGGTTCGTGTTCGGGACTAACTTCGACGATATATAGTTTCAGAATTCCAACTGAATCGGTTTTATATACACAAGATTCGGCGAGTCTGAGTTCTTCCGTGGAGGTTACAGTCACCAGATCACCGTCGTTATCTTTGTATTTTATCAAAACTGATCTTGAGGTTGGAAATTTTTCCTTTACTATATCTCTTAATAATCTGAAGCTGCAATTTATTGGCATTTGGGCTAGCCTTATGTCGTCATTGTAAACAAGCTTCAGCTGCCTCCATGCAATCTTAACATCTTCCTTCTGGTTTTCCTTAAGGTGTTCATTCGTTGGACCGGGCTTGGGCTCGCGAAGGCGACGTGAAATCTGATCGGACTTTTTTGGGCTAGGGTGAGGTTCGAATGCGATATTCGATGACAATGGGGAATTCGGTTGCGAAACGTTACCTTTTTTTCTTCTACTCCCAGATCTTCTCATTTTTAAAGTTATCTATTTGAATCGCTCAAACATGCATGCACGTATAGTTGGGGATACCTTTGATTGATTTGTGAATAAAATGTGAAAATGGACATGTAAATCTAAATCAATGCTGATGGCATTTCCAAAGGAGATGCATACATGCGAAAGAGAAACTTACATGTGACAAGATGGTATCCATTGGATTTGGTGATCCCCTTTTTTTCATGTTTTTTCCAGTGATAATATAGAGAAAACTGTTCTCACCAGGAAAAATAGAGACAAAATTGCAATGGAAAGGATCATACAAGACCTTCTCTCATTTCTATACTTTTTAGAAAATGGCCATTTCTATTGATACTGGCTATATACCCATCAAAAAAAAATTGGGCAAGTTTGCACAATGAATATAATATTTATTTTGTTAATGATATTTTTATTTAATATTTCATGATATATGTATGTACTTCTTTAAAAAAAATGTATGTACTGTTATTTTCAACTTTCCTATTTGAGCCGTGTCGGACACTAAATGTGGGTGCATCTTTCAGTCGAAATTCAAACTTTGATTCGTCCCGTTGTGTAGTCTCTAACCCCTTTTGTGTGACTTAACATTTGTTGGTCTGTTATTTTTTAACTTAAATTTAATTTTTCATCATTGTGTTTTCTAATAAAAAAAAGTATATCTAAATTATGGAAAGAAACATATCATAAAAAGACAGAGAACCACCGACCTCGGAGAAAGTTTACAATAAAATTTGTGTATTTTCAAATTCAAGTTCAAATCGCAATTGGTACAAGTATAATAATATATTTGTGTCCTACCTTAGGAACCAATGGTAGTGGTAGGGTGAGGTAGGAAAATAAATAAATGATTTGTGAGTGAACCATCACTCATTACCGTAGATATATTTTTCATAATATTTAATGTACCAAATCAAGGAACGGAAACATTTTCTCACTCAAGGAAATGAATCTTAAAAGATTAGTGGTCTAAATATGATACTAATTACTTGTCCATTCAAAAACAGAGGAGCTACACTTTCAATAGAGTAGCATTCATTCTTAAACGAAGAACTAATATATGATACAAACCAACAGGTCAGCCGATCCAGCTGGTTTAGTGAAAACTAGACCTAGCCGATTCAATCGGTCTTCATCTAGAGATATATCTTTAAATCAATCTTCATACTAAAAATGTTTCTGCACACGACACAATGTCAACAACTAGATTCTAAACAGGTGTAAATTAGCAAGCTCAGCAAAAAGTCTTTAATAGCAGTTTGAATTCTCTACAGCAGTTAAACACTCGTTTGTATTAATCAAACAGCTCTAAAGTCACATCACTTGTGCAGCCACAATAGGGATGGGTGTTGAAGGTGTTCAAAAATGATACACACTCTCATTAGAGCTTGAGCTTAAGTTAACCATTTGACATAAACACTTTTTTGCATTGAATCATGAAAAATTACACAACATTCCCCTATTATTGCACTTTAGGGAGAAGAGGAATATAACTGATTTCTTGTTTAATTAATTCTAGCTGGGCTGAACAAGATCTGGATTGCCTATCTATGGTAGAAGTTTCATGAAAAAAATGCTCTTTAAATTATATTTATCTTTGAAGTATATAAAATACAAATATAGTCACTGTTGCTTTAATTTAAAGCATACATAATCGAATAAATTTTGAAAAAAAAATTGCTCATACACCCTCATTGTAGAGGAATCTCATCCAAATTTCAACTATTTACTGACTGTAATCATTATTTCTATATCATACTGTAGAGGAATTTACCTCGTATTCTATTTCTTTTCTTCACTTTTGAATGAATGTGTGATGTATTGTACTCCATGTCTTACTTCACCTTAGCTGGATTAGAAGTAACAGATTTCTTTATACAGTCTACAATTCCTTCACAGCCTGCTTCAATTGTACAGACTGATTCATCATCATCCTCTGCATCTGCATATGAATGAGGCGACCGGAGGTTCCCATAAGTTTGGCAAGCCCTCATTGTCTTACAATGTTCAGCTTCATCATCTCTGATGTTTAGAAATACATCGTACAGATTATCTAGAAAGGAAATAAAAAATAACCAACGTGAGAAGTTTTACTGCTTTAAAAAAATCATAGGCAATGAAGCATTTGATATGGTCCCCAGACAATTAACCTAATCCTGGTATTCTGACTAAAGTATACAAGCAAATGGGTTTTTATTAGGGATAACTACACAGGAACGCTGCACCATAATCACAAAAGATAAACAATGTTTAGGGTGTGATAAATGAGTAACCACTTAATTAAACATTTGAGTTTTATTCTTAAATTGGACTTTTTTTAGCAAAATGCCCCGCGCCCCTTGCAATGAAAATAAAAATGGTTGTATCAGACACAACAAAGTCAGTATATAAATGAATGTTGAACCAGGTTTCAAGACATACCTATCGTAGGCCTTCTAGTATTTGGAACCCTGGAGGTTTGAAATTCATCTGAAGAAAATGATATTGGAAGTGTGAAATTCCAGTTTTTTTGCCTCGAGTGGAAAAATCTAGGTAGAAATATAATGGAAAACTTACCAAATAAATACAAGTCACCTCCTGTATAATAATTCACAGCAACCTCAGGAGCCGGCATTTTTTTCAACTCCTCTACAAAAATTTTACCAAACCAGGTTAGTTACTTAATCACATGGAACAAAAACACTATAATAAAAGATGAATGTGAAGGAAATCTAAACAATTTTGGAACCTTCATTGATTAAGATTATTAATATATCATGTATTTACTAAATGATCAATGCAGGACCATCTATTTGCTTTCATTTATTTTCTGTTATTGACAAAAGAACGTCATAACAGAACAAGATAGTTTAAAACAAAAAGCTGAGTCTCAACACGGCTAGAATAATCTTGGCTTGTCAATTATTCTGCCATACTTCAGCCTAACGGCTCACCCATAACTGATTTCATACCAAATAAATCATGATTCAGGAGCAAGATAAGTATGATTCAATGGTTTTATGGCCAACACTTAATTATGAAAACATAAAACCAAACCTATAAACGGTTAACATGTACAATTGCTTTCTTACTAATACATAAAAGAAAACAGAGAACATCCCAAATACCTCCTTGTTCCTTGATAAATTTGTCATAAGTTTCAAATGCATGACTCTCTACGCATTCTGAAAAGTGATCTGCACTTGCAATGAATCATAAACACATCAGAAATTGAAGAACCAAGCAGACAGGTTGGAATGCTAGAATGTGTAATTCAGTAAAACATGGTACTTTTGATTATTTAGCAAAAGCAAACTAGGTCAGTTTGTACAGGTCATCTCAGATACTTCCAAATAAATGCCAATTTTTCATTTGGTCTCTTTGAAACTTATCATATGCTTGGAGTTGGAACTTCATGTCACTAAATTTTTATGATAACACAACCAAAAAATTGAAAGATGTAGCAGGGATAATAATGAAGCAAAAATTAAGTATGTAATACTTACATGCCATTCTTGGGCTTATTAAATACATTAAAGCTGTCATGAAGTAATAAAATATTGCAATATGTTGAGCAAGAAACCGGTCAAACCACCAAGCATTCCCTCCAAGTTCCTGCAACCATAGACCCAAACTTATTGCATGCAATAAAGTATGTGAATTTAGAGTTCATGTGCATGTCATTTCATACTGCAGAACTTGAGAAATACCACTCTGTGATTATTTTCCTAAACTACAAATCTGAACGTAGTTAGTGAAAGATACCCCTCAATTTTTGTCTCTTTTCAGTGAAGTCTTATAAATTTATAATTCAACCCATGTGTTAATATTCACAGTATTTTCAACTACCAACTCTTCAAAAACAAATCTTATGGATAGACTGCTACTAAGATTTTGCAGGATGACATCTTTTGAGTACTGAACAACAAGATACCAGCACGTTAAAGGAAAAAAGTTGCCAAAGATCTTACTTCCATAATGAGCAAATGATGCATTTCATTCCAGCTCTCGGCAAAATGCACTTTCAGATAATCCGCTCGTCTCCACCAACCAAAACTCTCATACATGTGGAGAATTGACATAAAGGCTGCCACAAATATATAACAATAGTTAATACTTATGCTTAAATGTCACAATCACACTGCACTGTGACTCCCTACATTTACAAGTAATTAGACAAATATTTGAGTGTGATACTAAATTAGTATAGTAATTTTCATGTACTACTAATGAATTTCACTATATTATAATGAATTTTAGAAGAAAACTAACAGCTGCTATACATACATCTATGGAGTCGAGTGCTACAACTGTTAAGTTAATGTTTTTGTACACAGTGAAGCCTTCTGTTGCATTTTAGGTTTTTAACAAACACAGTAAATCTTGATTTTGGTCCCTAAATGTGTAAGGTTGTATCACTATAGTCTCTGAATGTATTGAACGTACAAAACATCTTAGAGTGTGTCTTTTGTTAGTAATTTCACAGACTAAGCTTACTAATGAAAGACACATTCGATGACTAAACTCACTTAAAAGATACGCATTCATGGATATTTTTATAATTTTGATACCTTCAAGGACTAAAGTGACAAGTAGACAATGCTTGACAATTTATTTTATTTTTTTGAAAACTCGGTATCTGGTCCAAGGACTGACTAACCCGAAGGGTCCAATCCCACCGTCCACTTGCAAGGGGCCCATTTAAATTGAAATATGGGGGAATCAACCCTAAACCTTGAGAGGAGCACACTCCAAGGTCCCAAGCGAATCCAAGTGGGTTTAACGCTTGACAATTCAAACACCAAATAATTCATTTTCAGCTAAAATAATCATTATGTTGTAGACTCGTTGGATCATTCTCAAACTCCGAATTCTACACAGAAAGCATGTGAATCTATCTATTTAACATTACATAAACAATTTTGTAAGGAATTTAACTCAATTTCGATGTTCATAGTCATAAACTCAAACAATTCTAGAGAGTTTAACAGATTAATATTTGAAAGGCGTAAGCATGATTTAGAAAATAGAACTTACCAAAATAAGGGACTCTTGCAATAGTTTCAAGCACAAAAAACCTTGCATAATTTCTATCACGATAAAGAGCATCAAGTATCTTAATCACAGAATCCTGAAATTGAGAATTGAAGCTGAAAATGAGTAATAAACAACAAAAACGAGAAAATGATAAATCGAATCCAATATGATATAAGAAAAAGAATTACCGTGAGAAAGATATTAACGGATTGTTCAACTTTAATAACCCCTTTTTCCCAAGCACTAGTCGATGAAGTATCATCGTCATTAGTTGAATTTTCAGTAACGGAATCTAAAGGAGAGGTTTTAGAAGGGAAAGAGTTTTGTGTAAGAACTTTATCTTCTTTATCTTGTAAGAGAGAAGCACGAATTGGTGAACGAAATGAAAGAGGACGAAAGATCAGAGAGTTGCGAGAAGAAGATGATTTGTTAAGAGGTGTGGTTGGAAAGAACGAAGAAGAGAACATCGCCGTCGCCGCCATGATGTTAGGTGGTGGAAATGGTGGTGAGTTTTCTTCTTGTTTTTATTTATTTAAGTGACTGGAAAGGGCAAAAGAAACGTTAGTTGTATGGTATGGTATGGTATGGTATTTGTCGTTTGGCGGGTTTTGTATTAGTAGTTTGGCATTTAGGAGTTAGGACCATTCCGGCGACAATTAGTTACTTGTTACGCATCAGCATATTCTGTGTGAATGAGGGTCCGGCACGGTAGTGGATTTTTATTAGGAGAAAGATATTTGTGTTAGTTGTAGATGAATAAAGCATGATTTTGTAAGACACTGATGCTAACATCCATAAAATTATCAACATTTCTAAAAGATTTTTAGGGGTAATGATTAATCATAATAATAATAATCTTTAATGTATTAAAATTTTAAAATATTCTTTAACGTTAGAATAAATTTTCAAACATCACAGTAACTCTTTTAATATAAAGACTGAAATGATAATCACAATAACTCCTTTAATATAGGGACTGAAATGATAATAAATAGTAAATGCTTAAAAAAACTTATATGACAATAAATATGTATATTGAAGAATTAATACGACAATATTAATGAAATATTTCAATATCATAGACAATTTTTTTTTGTCAAAAAAAAGATCATAGACTATTTTGACTAACGATATGCAAAATCAGAAACTATGTCTATTTTGATATATTAAGGGACTATTGTGACTACTCATTACACATTTAGAAACCAGAGTGACTATTACCCCAATTTTTTACCATGTCAACTTTTAGTTATATTAGTCATTCTCAAAATATGGTAGGGATTAGATTAATAGTAAACATTTAAAATATAAAAACTTAATTTATAGTAAGAAGTTAAATGTTGAGGACCAAATTCATGGTTTATTAGAGTTTGGAGACATTTTAAAAAGGGGAATTAGTCACTTTAGTCCCTGAATAGGAAAGGAGTCGTCACTTTAGTCTCTGAATGCAGATAAATTGCAAAATAGTCCCTGAATGTAGACTTTGTCAGTCAATTTAATCCCTGAATGCAGATTTCGTTAGTCAATTTAGTCCCTGAATGTAGACTTCATTAGTCACATTAGTCCCTAAAATTGACCAACAAAGTCTACATTCAGGGACTGTTTTGCAATTTCTCTGCATTCAAGGATTAAAGTGACTACACTTTTCCATTTAGGGACTAAAATGACTAATTCCCCTTTTAAAAATATTTCTAACCTTATAAATTTATTTAAGAGTATCTTACAAAGGGGCAACACTTGGGTGACATTGTGGTTGGTGATATTTGTGACATTGATCAACCACAATGTCACAAGTCTACAGAAAAAACAAAAAAAAAACATTGTGAAAGAGAGAGAAGAAAGCCACTTGTGACATTGTGGTTGACCAATGTCAACTTTTCTTCTGTCATCTTTTCTCCCAGAGCACTAAAAGCATTGTCAATGTCAAGAATGTTCATATGAAAGTCTTAGATAGATTCATCATCTTTCATCCTAAGATTTTCAAACTTGGTAGTAAGAACCTGCAGCTTTGACATCCTCACTTAGATGTGCCTTCACGAGTAGTTCTCGGGATATCCCATGCCTCTTTGGTCACATTACAATTATTTATTAACCTGAACATATTCTTATCGACCCCATTAAACAAGACGTTCAAGGCTTTGGAGTTTCCAAGAGCAGGTTCATCTTCTTCCTTATACAACTCCTCTTCAGGTTTTAACTCAGTTGTGTCTTTTCCATCCTTATCCTTCACCAATGGATGTTTCCAATCTTTGAGAACTGCTTTCCAGGTTTTACTGTCAATAGATTTAAGAAATGTCACCGTGCGCATTTTCCAGTAGTCATAGTTGGACCTAGGGCTGGACAGAAATTGAGTAGCCGGCCCAAACCGGCCGAACCGGATGGCCCAAAGCATGTCGGGTTGGTTCCAACGGTTTAAGTGGGTTTAGCGGTTCAAAGGATGTGGTTTGGTGTGGGTTGTAATGGTCGGTTACAGGTTGGAGTAATTTGCCCAACGAAAACCGTTTCCGACCGAAGTCCAGCCCATTATGGTCCAATACATCACCAAAGTCCAGCCCAAAGAAGTTCAGCCCACATATATAAGATTGAGTTAGAAGAAGCATAAACTCTAGTTCTCATTCCTCTTTGTTCATGCGGTTGTTGCTCTTTTCCTTCAAACATCAGGAATTGTTCCTTTCCTTCAAATCAAACATAATCCAAAAACCCACAAATTACAAATCACCAAATCGTTCCTCTTCTTCCATTTTCGAAAAAAAATTCAGACAAAAATCACAAATCAATAATGTTAATCAAGATTTACCCTTTGATTTAGAATTTGTTAAAGAATCCATAGCTCGTGTTAGAGATTCTGATATATTTGTTAAACGCTGTTTTTAATCTGTCGCATTTAATTCAATCAAACTTTTGGCTTTACATGAACATCTTCATCGCAAAATTTTCATCAGATCCATACGCAAAACGTTGGTTTTTATTTGTAATATATGATTCAATTATATTTCTAGCGTTAGATTCCGATTTATTTGTTGATGTTGTACCGATCTATTGAATTAAATTCTGATTGTTATTATGCTCTTTACCCACCCAGTTTTAGAATTACTATGGAAAAAACAAGAATATATTTTCTATTGGAATTTTTTTTTTTTAAGTCTGGCCCATTTTAGAATAAACCGACTAAAGTTGTTTGTTTGTCCGACTAAACCGACTAATTCGAAACCGAGTAAACCGAGACAAAAATTGGGCGAAATTGGTTTTAGGAACTACAATTGTGGGCTTCTGCGGTTCCAGGTTTTGAGACTGAAACCGACCGATGTCTAGCCCTGGTTGGACCCATCCAGAACAGGTGGTTTGTTAACAAGTCCTTCTTCCCTTTTCATAGTACCAGAAAATATCTACCCCGGAGCTCACCCATAAACAGAATAGGGTGTCAGCTTTGATGTCAATTGAAATTTTGGCACGCAGTAAAAGATGTTGAGCACGACGTCAAGACACGAGGAACATCGAGTACAATGTCAAGGCATCGTGACAGTACAGATGACAAACTAAAGATAAAAGTTGAAAGTAAGTTGCACAAGTTATTTGTTAACTCGGTTCGGTGCAACGTCGCCTACATCTGGGGGCTACCAAGTCAAGAAAGAAATCCACTATAATAGTATTAGTTTGAAGCCTGTATAAACAACCTCCGGTTTACTAGCTTCACACTTAATCACTGCCCCGATATTTTTATCTAAGACACTCATAGATATGAAACCCCTTCCACTTTCCCTCAATCACTCACCAGTGTTAACAACAAATACAATCAAAATGGAGACACACTTTGAGAAATAGAATATACTCTTGCTTAAAAGCTTACGAGTGATTCACAACTTACAACACAACTAACAGTCCAACTCTAGCATCAAAGTGATACAAGAGTGGCTCACAAATAACAATGGACAGACTAAAACCCTAAATGACACTTAGACAATTGCAGCTTCAGTGGTGTTTTTAGGTTTAGAGTCTTCCTTTAGCTTGAGAATAGCATGAGCTTGATGAACACTTCGGACTGAACATTCCAGTTGATCCAATCCGGTCTTCAGCACAATATTCTAAAAGCAAATATATTGTTTCCTTAAATGTTACAACATCACACCTAAAAAACACACAAAGCATAACTGCTTTATGTAGCTTCTAGAAAACACACGATTCTTGGTCAACACTCCACATGAATCAAATCTTCATAGAATCTTTAGAGATCTCACGTTTAAAACAAATCTCCAAGAAAGTGAAATAAGACACATGATGTTGTACCAACATGTCAAAATATATTGTCCAACATCTTACTAGAACACTTGTTTTAACAAAATGCGACCAATTATAATCTGCAAACCTAACTATAGTATATTTGTTTGACTAAGAAAATTTTAAACACAAATTTGAATGATTATCAATAATAAATCAACAATGATCAATAATTGAGTTAAATTCAAATAAATTAATCATAAAATTACAAGGGATAGTTTATAGGTTTAATACAACGAGTTCTATCAAAAAAAAAAAGATTTAATACAATGGAGATGTCATTCGTCAATACCAAAAATCACATTGAAGATCCCAATATATGTTATGAGAATGTTACTTATTCATATTTAAATATACATTAAAAATATTTAAATTTAATCATAACTAATTATTATTCATATGATTGGTTGTCATTTATTAAAGTGTATCAAAATTAGTAAAAAATATAATTCTCATAAATTTATGAAAAAGTATTTCTAACTTACATCTCAAAAGTCAACATGTACCGGTATATTTGACTTTTATCAAAAATGTCAATGAAATACAATTTTTTTCTAAATTTTATTACTCATAATAATGAATATTTTTTACGATAAAATTGTAAAAAGTTGGTACAATGTATAAACAATGAAACATTGTTTTTCTTATGAAATTATCTTTTCTAAATTACCAAAGTCGATATTCACAAAAAGGTTGGTTAATTCATTGATTTCGACAGAAAATGTATTGTCCAAAAGTCATTATTCATCGGAAAAAATGTCATAACCGCTAAAATAGATGTTGTGATTGATTGAAGTTCGAATCTCCGCTCTTTCTTACATGGATTTTGTTATTTATAGCAACAACAAAAGAAATTATCAAAATCCTTCCATTTTTAATTTTTTTTAAGGACAAAATCCTTCAATTTATCTATAAGGAAAAAAACTAAGTTTAAAAAAATCACCAAGTTGCCAATAGATGAACGCCTCGTGAATCAAAAGGACACAGGACACTTGGCATTCACGAAGGGTCTGCGTAAAGAACCGTAATGAACTAAATTATTCTGCGTTAAAAGGTAGCAACCAATATTGCCCACGTAATATTTATTTGGTATACGTTACTTAAATTAATTATATTGTTATTCATAAGCAAGTGCATGTAAAAAACGGTTTTAATTTATAAAAAAAATTTAAAATTGGCAAAAGTTTTCTGATTATTTGATAGTGATTTATCATGCAAACGAGGGTATTGAAATCCTAATCCTGATTCCTAAGATTGAAGAACACAACCCGCCAAAAAAGAACACTTCTGATTTTACAGACCAAAACCAGAGAAACCTCCAGCTGTACAGACCACTCATTTTACCGCTTTTCACGGGATCGGCCCTCCTTTCTCGCCATTTTTCTTGAAACAATTCGGTTCAATTAATCTTTAAAATATTTTGAATGCTGAGGATTTTGTCATATTAGCACCTTATAGATCCTCTCTTTTTTTAGTTTTTGTTATTATAGATCCTCTCTTTATATGAGTGTTAGGACATTATTTTTATAAACACTTTATCTAAATCTTACTCATTTATATTTATAGAACGAAATCTACAAAAGTTCCACCAATTTGTGTAAGATAAGTCCATATACTCTAAATATGGAGACATATCCGTATTTTAGATACATATTGAATACGGATACTTTATGGATTCTCGACATATATCTACGAAGTATTAGAATTAATTATTTTAATTTAAAAAAATATTTTATTGGATACTTATAAGATATTCTACTCATACACAAAAATACTTATAAGATACTTTACTATCATAGAAAAGTTGAAGGGTAAAAAAAGTGAGGCAATGTTTTGATATATATGATTCAAGTTTTGAAAGATTAAAAAAAGAATCGATCTGATTCAAGTCATAATCTATATGTTAGTTGTAGAGGAGCGGCTGTGAAACGGCGATTTCCCTCTTTCCATTGAAGTAGGGGGCCCTCCTTCCCCACCATTCTGGCCTATTATTGATAGGGATTGCCAACACAACATTAGGGCCATCCCCTTCATTCTATGCCGACCCCCGCCCGGGGCTGGCTTTTTGGGAAGCCCGTTCCCACCGCGCTCACGACCCGGCTGGCAAAGTCCTCTATTTAGTGGCAGCCGGGCGGAGCTCGTCGGGACTAAGGGCACGAACTTCGAGCAATCCTTTGTTAGAGGGGGAGAACGGAGGTTTCATTATCGAGTAGCTAATCCGGCTTGTAGTGAGCTATGAGAAAGAGCAAGAACCCGGAGCGATTGGCTAAACTTACCCTAGCTCAAGCGACAAGGCGGTTGATCAAGGGATACCGGAAAGGCATTTCGGGAATCAGTCTGATTCTATCTCAGTTTGTTCCCGGAAGGATCCCAAAGAATCAATCTCTCTTTTAGTTGTTGAATCTCTCTTTGATTGATCAATGTGTGATATTCTGAATCCTCATTACTAATGGAATCAAAATTATCTCTGGATTGATCAGAAGATCCTTTCTATCTACTCCGACTGAGAGATGGCCCCTTTGCGGTCGTGAAAGCCCTTGACATTTTTTTAACCGTCAAAGTTACCGAAATGCTTAACAATAAAAGCTAGTGAGCTTAACTCAGTTGATAGGACAATGCATAATATATGTAAGGTCCGTGATTCAAACTCATACCACCACAAAAAAAAAGTTGTGCATTAATAGAATTGTTTCTCGATAAACTACTTAAAATTATACTGTAATGACAGAAAAGATATTCAATTAATCAACATTAGACAAAATTTGTGTTGAGTTCTTTTAATGATACTTTTTTCGATATCTTAACACATGAATGAAAATATAATATGATTTATACAAAAACTTTACATCTTTTTTATTTTGATCACATGTATTATTTTTTTAAAAATTGTGACTTTTATAATAATATAATAATGAAGAGTAGTCAATGATTATTTTTCTTCAAGTATTTTATATCTAAATAAGTTTTAGTATAAAAGTTTTGTTAAGGTATCTTAGTTGTATCATATCCTAAAATTTAAAAATTTCTCACATCTGCGTACTTGTATCGTATCATACCCACACTCGTACCACATATTCGGGCTTTATCATGTAAAGAGTGTTTCCAACACTCTTCATAATACAATACTCAGTTGATAAAGAGTTGACTCATTCACAAAATTTTTGGTTCAACCCCGACGTCGATGTGATGACATCTTTGTTAGGTGATTTTTAAATACTTTAGTAAATATTCTTTAAGCTTTGATGCCTTGAGAGTCCAACTTACCAAAACATTTTAAATAGTTCCTTACTTTTTGCTTTGAAGCCTCCGGAGACCGATATTTAATGTAGACATCGGTCTCATTTACTCTAAATTATTGTTCCTTGATGGGGGTACATCATAGGTACCTTGTCTTAAATGAAGAGATTATGGATGGTCTTAGTTTGGCTGAACGGGCTAAACACTCACTCATAAACCTCACAAATTGGATCATAATTTTGACAAATATCCACATTTAGTATTTGATTCGTCTCATTTATGATTAGTTCCAATAGATGAAACCTATCGAAAAACGATGGGAAAATTCTTATAGATTTCGGAGCTTGTTTGGATACCAAATACTATGTGGGTAAAATTCATTAAAAATTTAAATTTATTTTTAAATAAATTAATATAAAAGCATGATAAGTCATTAATAATTGAATGATGAGATGAAACTAATTTAACTATTTTCTTTAACTAGTTATTCCCATTTTCAAATTTCTTTTTATTTTCAACTATTTTCTTCAAAGACTTGACAAAAGAAAAAAATAGAATAGCTTCAAAGACAAACTTTTAGTTGAGAAAGTAGATAGATGAACTTGGAGCATTTGATAGATTGCTTTTGAGTTGGCGAATCCCTATTGCTCATACATTTGGGCAGATAGCCGCATTTCTAAATATAAGAACCAGGCTGTGGACGTGGCAAACTTTGATTAGAATTACCGTGACAATCATATAATTGGAAAATGAGAACTGCACTTTATACTAATCTTATCGATAAAAAAAAAGAGTGATATTTGTATAACCAATTTCTCATAAAAAATCACACAGTATACTTTATACTAATGTTAAATTGTTTACGAGTAGCATTATTTTTATTTTTTGACAAAACTAGTAGCATTATTAAAAGGGTTGTCGTGTCGTGGCAACCATCAATCATTATCAAACTATATAATTTTGATGCAAAGGTTTAAAAAATCACAAGAAACACGATTGCATTTACATTTAGATCCCAGAAGTTAGAGACATTTGAAGCTTAATATAAACCGCAATATCAGCATTTTTGATACATCTACATCAATATTACTAGCATATTGTCACGTCTCCATCAATTCAAACTTCTAGTTTTATGTGTTGATTTGGTTAATTGGTTGTGACAAAATTAAAAGAAAACACATAAAATTTTGAAGGCAATGGAAGAAGAAAGAGAGGTTAGTTTTTTGGCAATGAACAAAGAAAATTCTGGAATATATCATGATGGAAAAGAATTGAGGAGATTCAGAGCATATCTAAGATGGGTTTACGTGGACCAATCAAATCTATGCAAAGCTGGTATATCTTGGTCTGTGTTTTTCACTTTGGCTTACGTTGTACCAATTCTGTCTCACTTTTTACTTGATTGTTCGACAACGTGTGATGCTGATCATCGTCGACCGTACCATGTTCCTGTTCAGATTTCTCTTTCTGTCTTTGCTACTTTGTCTTTTTTTAGTCTCTCCAAATGGGATCGTAAATATGGTTTTAGTAGGTTTCTTTTTCTTGATAAAGTTAGTGATGAGAGTCTCAAGATTCAACGTGGCTATGCAATTCAAATGAAGGTTTGTGTTTTTTCTTCTTCTTCTATTTGGTGTTTTTTGTTTGAATTATATGAATAGTTTGTGAATTATATGTCGTTTAATTTTGTTGTATGCTTAGAAACAAATTAGATGAACAATGAATTTTGTCATGGATGCCTTGTGTAATTGTGTTTGTCTTTTTTCTTCTGTGTCTATTTCATGAATAGTTATAGGAAATTTGAGAAATATTGCCACAATTGAATAATAATTGTATGGATTATATGGTTAATTTGATTATTTAGTTCTGCTTAAGAGAAGAGAAAAAAAAAAGTGTTTTATTTTCATTAAGTTCCCTTAATTTTCCCTTGAATTGCAAAATCTGCACATGAAAAAGAGAACAATTGTAGTTATTATGTGTCTTCTTTTCATACTCTTATTGTTAGGAATTGTAAAGTTTTTTTTATAGAAATTCTTTGGAAGAATTTATGGTCAATTTACACAACAACTAATGAAAATTAGCCACCTGACTAAATTTACAAGTGGAGTAAAACTTAGTTTGCGAGTACCACTTACGAATTTACTCATGAAACTAATTTTCATTGGGTTGGTAGATTTTGAACCATTGTCAAATAGTTGTATAAGGTCAATGTTCCATTATGTCTTTTTGTTACATCATTCAACAAGATACACAACTCTAACTGAAATAAAAATCATAACTTATTCTTTTGTTGAACAAAATAAATTTGTTTCTATTATGCAGAGAACCATGAAGCTCATCTTGCTTTGGGGACTTCCCTGTTTCATATGTCAATGTGTCTACAAGATATGGTGGTACGTCTCAGGAGTATCCCAGATACCATATTATGGTGAGGTATATGCGAGCAGCATCATTCTGTGCACATTAGAGCTATGTTCATGGTTTTATAGAACCTCAATTTTCTTCTTGGTATGTGTCCTCTTTCGACTCATCGGCTACCTTCAAATACAAAGACTGGATGAATTTGCTCCTGTTTTTCAAAGAGAAACTGAGGTGGGAACAATCTTGTTGGAGCACCTGAGAATAAGACGGAATCTACGCGTCATTAGCCATCGTTTTCGAGCTTTCATTTTGTCTTCTCTGCTTTTGGTGACAGCAAGCCAGCTCATTTTTCTTCTTATGGTTATTAAACCACATGCTGATGTTGATATCCTCAAGGGTGGAGAGCTTGGGGTAAATCTTCATTCTTTCTTTCATTTAAGAAATGTGAAATTCTTCCGTTCTTTTGCTCAAAATATTGATTATATCCAAACATTAGAAATGAGTAAATGATGATTTCGTTGCTCGAGAAGTTTAGTCGCTCAATTTAGTCCTTCCAGTAAAAGATATATTTAGTAAACATTCATCTAAACCTATGAAAACTTACGTATTGAGTTGAATAGTGTGTTGATGCATAGAGACAAACATAACATTATTAGTGGTGCTAAACTTAGAAAAATGATTAAATTGATTGATATTATTCAATTTAAGGGACAAATTTGCTTTTTCACAAATTTGGAGGACTAAATTGACAGACCCTTACAATTTCAAGGTCTAAAATGCTGATTCAGTACACTAAAAGTAGATTGTAATAGGTTGTGTATTTTCAATGTTGCAGTTAGTCTCCATCACCTTGGTTAGTGGACTTTACATACTCTTACGAAGCGCGACGAAGATCACACATAAGGCACAATCCCTCACAGGTCTTGCTGCTAAGTGGCATATATGTGCTACCATAAACTCCTTTGACAATCTTGATGGTGAGACACCTACAGCACTGATAGCTTCAGCACAAGCTATGGCTGCCGATATTAGTTGGGGATCGTCTGAAGATGAATCAGGAGATGAAGAGGATGAGTTGAATAACACCAAAATGATGCCAATTCAAACACATACTATTTCATTCCATAAGAGACAGGCCTTAGGTAAATGGAAATTTATTACTTGTACTTTATTTTTAGTCAAATTTTGCTTTGTCCTGAATTACTTGCATTTTAATGCAGTGACATATATGGAGAACAATAGAGCAGGAATCACAGTTTATGGATTCATGCTTGACAGAACTTGGCTTCACTCCATTTTTGGTATTCAATTGGCTCTCTGTCTTTGGCTACTGAACAAGACTGTTGGTATCTAGAGACAGAAAGGAACTGCAATGATCCTCCTAGTCCTAGTCCTACCTTGTGCAGTGTACAGTACATCTTTTGAACAGTCATCTTTTTGTTTGAATCTCATTGTTCTGGTTATGACATACAAAATGTAAGTGACATGCGTTTTCTGCGAATAGTGTTGAGACTATTGTAAATGTGTCTGCGTGACTGCGTCTCCTACTACACAGTGAGGAATATCCTCATATCAGATGACACGCAAGACAGGCACATTGAAGTGAAGAGTCAGCAACAAGTGTTTGTTGCTATGTATATGGCTGAAACCGCTATGAATAAAAAGTTTATGATATTGTTAGTCTTGTACTTTTCAAATATTATAATTAATTATCCAGGCATTTGTTTGCATGTTTGTTAAATTGTTATGGTAAATATATTATGCATACAAAACTTCAATTTCCTTCGGCATAAGTATCTAAACATCTTGAAAAGTATGACTTGAAATCCACCCGAACCTGAGGCTTTGTCGGATTTTGCACTCTTAGAGTCGAGGATTATGAGCGGGATCAGCAATGCCTTCCTTAGTGCAGAAAATACTCTTAAAGAATTTGACATCTTCCTCTTTCAAAATATCTGGATCACCGCACCATGTTGCTGAAGGCAACTTATCAGATTTTAAGCTATAATCTCTCAACTAACTTGTAACTTTTTTTCCAAAGAGAACCTTATGTGGTAAAAGGTAGAAAAAGTGGTATATTATAGTTTCATAGAAAAACAGTAGAGAACAGACCAAATCAAACTATTATACTCTATCCTATTCTAAGTGAATTGTTAAGTGAACAACACACTATAATACTCTCTTTCTGAACTCATTATGAATTTCAACTGATAGCATAAATAGTACTCAAAAAGTGTATTACTAACACTTCAAAAATAATCACTGATCCCATATGACCAAATCAAGGGTTGAATGACAAAGATAATAACACATGCCCACTAAACTTAAGTCAATAAGACAATAACATACAGTGCTGGAAAAAGTGTGGAGATATGTTTCTATTGATATATGATTAAGCCAGTAAAAACAAAATTTGAGATCTGATCAAGTAAATGGGGATGAATGATATAACATAATAAATAAATGAATATATTAAAAAAAATCCACGTGGAGGCACTAGAAAGCATATGGAATTTTTGGTAAATAAGATCCTGATTCCTGACAAGGGAAAATTGTTGCATAGAAGAGAACAAAACTCCCAAAGTTAAGACAGTTACATATTCCTTCCCTTCCTTTATAAAATTCAAACAAGAAGAAAGCGTGTTTTGGTGATCAACAAGCTTTGTAACTATCGATTAACTTTTTCTGACCATGTCCTCTTTGAACTTTGGGATCAAAGTTTCCCATCGCACATATCTGAGTCATTAATAATCAATTCCTCTTTAGCTTAGTAGTACTCTCTGAACTACAAAGATTTTTTTTCTAGCAGAAACTCTCAAAGAATATCTTAGCCAATATCTAATATCAGAAGCACAAAGAGAGGTCGGCCAAAGATCCTTGTGTCCTGGATTTTGTACCATAAGAAACTATCCTATTAATAATGGCGGTAAGTTTTTATGCAGACACACACACACATCTTATAACAGGAAATCAAACATGAAATTTGGTTTTAGTGCATGTTTGTAATGACGGCGATTTTGACTAATTTTGTTGAAATTCTAAAGTGTAGCTTTTATCAGAATAGGTCAATACACCGTGGTTTTGCCAAACTCATCGTTAATCCAAACATATACTTAATCAAATAACTGTTCCCTTCTTTTGATGGTGGTTACAACCATCTCATATTTACTTCAAGTTAGATGTATCTTCACATTTTGCTAGTGAAATAATAGGCATCAGTCATTATTAGTCATGAAAAATTTATCGTGAATCATTTTATATATATGATGGTATCGTATATGGTTCGAAAACTTTACCATACATAATCAAATTACCTAGACTCACTGTGTGTGTGTCACTGTCACCATAACTAGAATGATTTTTCATTATTTTCATTATATAATCCAGTAGTAAGATTTAATTTAACTGTAGTTCATGAAATATTTGATATGATCATCCATATATTGATCAAATTACTTAGACTCATTGTGCCACTGTCACCTTAACTTAAATGATTTTTCATTATATAAGGAACATTTATAATTTACCAGCATGTTGGCCATCAAGTTGGATGAAAAATTAATCAATTCTAAATTTTTCAGAGAAAATATACGTTTATTTTGCCTAAACAACTCTTATTTAATTACAAAACTCATTTAATAACGTATTCTAGAGATCTTAGTAAGTACACATTCATAAACAATTATGTGGATCTTGTTAAAATAAGCTGAAATTTCAAGCTTATATCAAATTATGTTTGACAAATCTTTCCACAATGACTCATTTTAGCAGCATTCTCACGTTCCAAAGTTTGGCAACTGGGAAGCTGACAACATTCCATACAGTGCATGTTTTGAGAGTGCACGCAGAGAAAAGGCCGGATTCATAATAAATCCGAACGATCCAATGGAAAATCCAGAGATCTTCAACAAACATGTTAATGTTGATGAAGTGAAACCTTCTCATACTTACTCTCACAAAGCAAGTTCAACGGAGAAAGGAAGCCATGAAGTGCCAAAAAACAATTCTACACGCCATTTGCACCGCCGCAGGAGTAAGGGAAGTAAAGGTAGTTTCACATCAGAGTTTGGAAGCGAAAAAAGCCATGTTGATCATTCTGTCATCAACAAAACTTCACAATCAGATCACAAAAGGAGTGTGTCTAAAGGAGTTGGTAGTAACATTGGTAGCTTCTCTTCATCAAATCACAGTAAAAACAGGAGTGAAAGCCGTTCTTTTAATGACCATGGGGTAATATTCCTTATATGATCTTATAATGTTTATTTTCATATTTGTATAAATCGATATCTTCGTACACAACCCAGGAGACTAGTCCTTCAAACCAGTTAAGTCTATGTAGTCGGCTAAACTGATCCTCAACATGAGTGCATTCTTAGCGCTTAGATTCAAACTCAAGATAACTGATTAAGCTGAAAAGACTTGTACAATTTGATCTATTGAGGTGATTGAATTTTTTATTTGCTTTGCATGGGACAGGACCATAGAGCAGCAGCAATACCTGAATTTGGTAAGTGGGATGTCACAGACCCCAAATCAGGAGAGGGTTATACTGTTATGTTCAGCAAAATTAAAGAAGAAAAGCAAATCATGTCTAGTAGGATCTCTGGCTTAAGGACTCCACCACATAACAATGGTTCAAATATTAAAAATCAATATGATGGATCTTCCTTTAATTTATCTAAGGTGATTTTAATTTGTTTCACAACTTCATCCATCTATATATGTGAGGTGTGTATTTCCAATTCCACTGCTAATTTCATGACAATGTTCATAATTTGGTGCAGTATTGTTGCTGTTTATCTACTAGCGAAAGCAAATGAACTCGGATTTGATGTTTACTCTGGCTCACAAGAGACTTGAATTTGGAATCTTATGAATAAATTTATAATCTTATATGAACATGAATTAAGTCTCACATGTATATGTATGTATGTTTTCATTCTTTCTTTTTACTCCATCTGTCCCTCAATAGATGACCCAGTTGTCTCCGACACACGTACCAATGCATATGTTTTATCTTTGATATCTTCAATTCTCTACTAAAAAAAATTATGAAAATTTAATATTTTAAAAGTATTCATTGAGACGAATCCAACAACATCTTACATAATATTATTTATCTTTGTGAATTAATAAAAAAAATATGGTTAACGTATGTCAAGTCAATAATGTATATTGTCAAATAGGTCATCTATTGAAGGACAGAGGGAGTAACATTATATTAAAATGGATACATGGATGAATCGAGTTCATGTTATAGTTTCATTTTGCAGCAGCTGCATATAAGAGATGTGACACATATTACTCATAATATCTTAAGACCTTAATAATATTTTTAATCTCAGCCGTTTGCTCATTTTTATTGATGAAACAACCATTAGATCATACATGTCTACAAAATCTAACTATGTACCACCAACACTTAACTTTTTTTTATCTTTCTTCATCTTCCTCCTTCATTTTCTTCTTCATCTTCATCATCACCTACGTACATTCATCACAAAACTCAAACAACCTAAAATCATAATCATAATCTTCGTTATCATCTTTCTACTCTCAATAATCATAACCTAAAATCATAACCTATACTTTCAACACCACCATCACTGCAACCACAACCATCACAACCCATCAAAAATCCAACACCACCACCATAACCCACAAAAAAAAAATCTAACACCATCACACCGCAACTCAGCAAGAAAAAAAACACTACCACCATCGTATCATCATCACCACACCACCATTGTCAACAATAACAACACCTAATCTCATCACCAAAAACATTCAAGTGCCGACCCATATCAAGATTCATTGATAAAATTAAATCTTTGAGTTAATCCAGAAAAACATAGCAACAACCCAGGAAACAAATTTCTTCATCTTCATCTCTACCATTAACACAAACAACACAACAATCACCATTGATTTCTATTAAACCCAGGAAAAACAGCAATTATCTTCAAGAATCCAAGAACAAGGTTTGTTCTTGAAGCATGACAACACAACAAAAACCTCAAAGTTCTCCCTTCATCCCTGCGTTATTGAAGATGAGATTAAATTTGTGATTTTTGTTATATGGGTTTTAATTTGATGATTGTTGTGTTGATGTTTTGTTGTGTTTTTGAGTTTTTCTTTGAATGTTAGAAAGGAGGTGATCGATTGAATGGAAAAGATGAAGGAAATAAATATGTTTTCAGCCAATGCCAAAATGACACTTGTCTATGAGTTAATGTTTTTTTTTATTAAAATTAACGGAAAAGATCAGTGTAACATAGATGCTTAAAGGACTAAAACGAATAAAAAAAATTAATTATGAGACCAAAACGATAAAAAAAAAGTCAAAAGACCAAAAGAACAATTTAACCAAATTTATCTTAGTTATTTCCTTTTTCTATAATTTAAATAACACATTTTAAAAGTAAATGATGTTGCACAATACTGTTGGATGATAGTGTAATATGACTTTGTACGGGGTCACTGTACCACAATTAAACTCACATGTCATCACTCTTAATTTAAGACCATCCACAATGCAGCACCTCATTTGGGATGCTTAAACGGGTCCGGACTATACACGTAATTTGTTTTATAATTAATACTGAATAAACACTCAATCTCTCCAACCCATCACCTCAAAATAATTATAAATTGGGTCCCAACAATAACTCTATATCATTAACTTTTAACAATAATCTATATAAGCATCCATCTTTATAAACACCAAATTCATTAATGTCACAATGGAATGCCTACTTAACATGATGCTAAACAGGGGAAAGACGCCACCGTGGATGGTCTAAGTTTTGATAATTTTGGATGACATGGTTCATGCGTGAAAGACAGATAGCGAGTCAATGATAGGAACGTTTTCCTGTGTAACGGTCTAGATGGACCCAATCCAGTGGCGCCTAAATACAGAAATTCAAAATGAGTAAACCCGATAAGAATAAATCCAGTGTAGACACGTCCACATAAACCTCCACTGAATAAACCATCTAACGGATTTACATTAATCCAAACCAACCCCAAATCATTCATCACCTAACAAAGGGTCCCACTCCAAAACAGAATTAAATCAAAACCGTTCATCAGAATACAACCCACGTGTCAAAATCAAGAAGAACAGTCACTTTCCCTTGTTAAAATCGAAAATCAATTCTCTTCTTCCATTTGAATTTTCAAACTCTGTAACAAACTCGTTGAGAGCGTTTTTGAAGATGAAGACGGAACTTCGTTCCAAAGAAGAAACTGCTACTTATCAACAATGGTTCAATCTAGCAGATTCAGGTAATGATTTGTTTCATTGATACATTTCAATTTCTAATTCAGAAAAACGATTTGTTTCATTTGATTCGGTGTTTTTGATTGTAGATGGAGATGGACGCATAAGTGGAAATGAAGCTACAAAATTCTTCGCACTCTCGAACTTGTCTCGTTCTCAACTCAAGCAGCTTTGGGCTCTTGCTGATAACAAACGTCAAGGATTTTTAGGTTTTTCAGAGTTCGTTACTGCTATGCAGGTTCTAGTTCTATACGTTTTCAATTTATGTTTATGGATTTTTTTTAATTATGATTCTGTTTTGAGAAACTGAATTTTGATTGGATTTGATTTGTTGTCAACAGTTGGTTTCACTTGCACAAGCAGGATATGAACTTAATTCTGATATTCTAAAAATTCAAAGTAAGTGTGATTTCATCGCGAAGAGTGATTCTCTAATTTCAATTTGTATTTGTTAATTGAGTTTAGAATGTAATTAGATTTGTCAGTATTGTGTTGTTCATTGACATACACCGTGGGTACCACATTTTCGATCAGAAATGTCCATGTTTCAGGGCTTCTCATTATTCAATCTGTAGTTATTTGAATGGATTTATTTGAGTTGTTTTTTTGTTGATGTTCTTAATGCTTTATATTAATTGGCCGCTTGTAGAATGATTTCTGATTCATAGTATCAAATGGAAATTTATTATTAGAATGCTTGATTTTAACAATTCAAGTGTTTGGAGTCTAAAAATAGAAATAGATATAAATGCTTGAAACTATTTAAGAATTTCTACTGTTAATGCTTAACTTTGATTTTAAATCCGCTAAGGAACTAAGGATTTTATTAAGGTTAAAAGTTCCGTCACTAATATATTATATGATTTTTCTTGTTTCAATGAAACTCACTATTTCATTTTTTTTTTTGAAACTTACTATTTCATTTTTATTGATTGCAGTGGATAAGGAGAATGTTAAACCACCTGTGATTGAAGGATTAGATACTTTAGTAGCAGTAAGCAGTGCTTTTCTATTTCTATCCCACGTTGTGCTGAATTACTAAGATTTAGTTTGTATTAATTCTATTGATTTTGTCTCTTACTGTCTTTTTCCTTATTTTTTCCAGCAAACTAAGAAATTGACAATCACTACCCCATCCGAAGTGAATGGTTAGATATTTAACTTATTCTTATTATAATTATTCATGATATTGTATTCTTTAGCAAAAATTTGATTTGATTATTTTATTGATAACATGTAGTGACTTCCAAGCCTCAACCATTTCTACCTAACTCATGGTTCACTTCAAAATCTTCAAAGAAAGTGAGTCTCTTTTCTGTTCTCAGATATAGTCTCTTACTTGATTTTGATGAAATTTATGATTTTGAGTTGCAGGCTTTTTGTGGCTTTAAGGTGATTTTATTTCCATTTTGTTTAACAAGTTGTTTGTGCTGGCTATACATTAATTTTTAAACGACTTATTTTCGTTTTATTTAGAGCTCCTTCTGTAATTGAGATATCCTTGAAGCATATAAAGAGTATGCTAGCTATAATAATTACCAAAATGAGCTGAAGATAAAGTAAACCACTTTTAATAGTTCACACTCAATGAATACATAAATTCACTTTCCTCTTTGTTGTTCTTCTGGATGAAGAGGGTAAGATTACTGCCCACTTTTACACTGGCAATAATAGAGTGTTTAGCTTTGAAATAAGGGAAAAGTTAACCACAATCACCTTATTTTTCCTTGGCAAATATATGTTCTAATTGATTTTTTTTGGTGTGAATGTGGTTGGTAAATGTTTAGTTCTGTACTATTTTCTATTAGAAGGTAGTATTTCATATTTTGCCCTTCCATTCATTGTTACATTGATGAGTTGAATCTCTTGCGCAAACCATTATTTGAAAACATGTCCACATGGCGATCCTACTTAAAAACAATTTAGGTGTTATTGTGATTGATTTTAATTGCAATCAAATATCAAGATATATTTCATACTCATATATTCTTAATATTAATTTGTTGTTGCATATATTCTAACATAATAGTTTGCTTTTTCTTAGTTGCCTCCAAGTGCAGTTACATCAATAGTTGATGGCTTGAAAAGATTGTATACTGAGAGACTAAAGCCCTTGGAAGTTGCTTATAGATATAATGATTTTGTATCTCCATTGCTGGTAAGTGTCATTTGCACCTATTTTATAATTAAAACATACCAAATTTCGTCAATTGCATGTGTGAGCATAGTACATGCTCTATTTAACACTTTTTATCCATGTAAATATGATAATGTTAACTGTTAGAATGTATTGATTTCTCCCTTTCAGACCAACAGCGACTTTGATGCTAAACCCATGGTCATGCTTCTTGGTCAATACTCTACGGGAAAAACAACATTTATAAAACACTTGCTAAAATGTGATTATCCAGGTTGGTTGAATTGTTATTGATTAAGCAGCTACATCATTGCATATCCTTCATTTACAAAATTGATGATTGTGGGACATAATTGGGTTATTACTATACTGATCCTATATGTTCTCTTGTAACTCAGGAGCACACATTGGACCAGAGCCTACAACAGATAGATTTGTTGTTGTCATGGTATGAAAATCTTTTTGTTCTTATATTGTCTGTGGAAATCAATAGATTACATTCAGAAAAACATGGTGTGGGATAAAGATCATAGTGTTATTGTTAGCATACTTATCTTCTATAGTTTGTGTTGTTATGTGCTCTAGTTATGTTGTTGGAGCTTGCCTCAAAACTCATTTATCTTTCAATTTATAGTCTGGTCCTGATGAGAGGAGTATTCCGGGAAACACTATAGCTGTTAATGCTGATATGCCTTTCAATGGCCTGACAACTTTTGGAGGTTCATTTCTATCAAAGTTTGAATGCTCTCAAATGCCACATCCAGTGAGTTTTATTTATTTATATATTCCAAGTCAAATGACAGTCAATATGTGTATTTAAAATTGAAATACTTGTGTCTTTTAGCTGTTGGATGAAATAACAATTGTGGACACTCCTGGTGTCCTATCTGGAGAGAAACAAAGGACACAAAGAAGCTATGATTTCACTGGTGTTGTATCTTGGTTTGCTGCCAAATGTGATGTCATTCTTCTCCTATTTGATCCACATAAACTTGACATCAGTGATGAATTCAAACGTGTAATTTCATCTTTACGTGGCAACGAGGACAAGATACGTGTGGTTTTGAATAAGTCAGACCAAGTTGATACTCAACAAGTATGACACTTAAACAAGATTGAACTCTTTTTTTTACTCATAATTTATATAATGGTGTGCTAATTTTTTTCTTTATTTCATGTCAAATTGTAACATTGCAGCTTATGAGAGTCTATGGAGCATTGATGTGGTCGTTAGGAAAAGTTTTGAATACTCCTGAAGTTGCGCGTGTATACATTGGGTAGGTTTGCTATCTTTTCTAATATGTAAATTGATCTACTTTACTATGCTCACAACTCATGAGTACTTAACCATCATTTTACCATCTTGTGATTTGAAAATCCAAAGAATGACAACACTGTAATAGTTGGATTTTGCTTATTTATAGTATAGTGTTGTAAACATTTTATTTCTGAATCTTTTGATGAGATTCACATCAATTCACTTCATATTAATGGATTGTTTATCCAGTTAATTTGATATTATTTTGCTCTCAGTTTATAGTTTTTTTTACTTTCACAGATCATTTAATGATAAGCCTACAAATGAAGGATTTGCTGATCCACTAGGGAAAAATCTCTTTGAGAAGGAACAGAACGATCTGTTGGCAGATTTGCTGGATATTCCAAAGAAGGCTTGTGATCGTCGGGTAAGTTTGCTAATTTCATATTATTTAGGTTAATTGTTGGCGCAAATTGATTGAATTGTACATAGATGATGACATATCATGAACTGCTGCAGATAAATGAATTTGTGAAGCGTGCTAGGTCTGTCAAAATTCATGCATACATAATTAGCCATCTTAAGAGGGAGATGCCAACAATGATGGGCAAAGCCAAGGCTCAACAAAAACTCATTGACAATCTCGACAATGAATTTGCAAAGGTTTCTCCTCCACCTTCACTTTTTTGCTTACTTTGGTTCCTTAATTTCTCAATTATTTTTCATTTACGTTTTACATGGAGTATCATCTACCTGTAACTTTTCATTTATGTTTTTCTAAATTACTTTTTGCCTGTCATGTTTTACAAAACAGGTTAAAAGGGAGTATCATCTACCACCTGGTGATTTTCCCAGTGTTGAGCACTTCAGAGAAGTTTTGAGTGGTTATAGCATTGACAAATTTGAGAAACTAAAGCCAAAGATGATTCAAACCATAGATGACATGCTAGGATATGAAATCCCAGAGCTTTTAAAGAAATTCAGAAATCCATATGATTGATATGGAAAATGTTTAAACATGTTATCAGCCATCATATCATATATGTTTAATAAATGTGAGACTTTGATATTTGAATTAGTCATTAAAGAATTGTAGATGGTTTCATTTCCATCGATTAATATTCATATTCGTTTTAGTTTTTTTCTTTTCTTTTCTTTTCTAGATAACCTTGAGAAAGGAAGATACCCCTTCCCATTACTATTTTCCTATGAAGCACGGACTCCGACACGGACACATGATACGACACTGACACGTCGATACCGCTAATCTAAAAAACATAGGACATCGACACCGCTACCTATATATTAATTTATTTATAAAAGATCTAAATTGAGAATTAAAATACATGCATATGCAACCTGAACAATTTATTTCATTAAAAAAAGTTATATAACAACATACAATTGTAAGCAACATTAATGTCTATAACTCCTCGTTGATCAACATTTTTCATATATCTTTAACTCTTCAATCTATTAAGTGTGGAAGTAGAGAAAAAAATTCAGACATTTGTTTGAGTTGTCCGACACGCCCCATATAAATGTTATATAGGTGTCGGACACCGATCTAAGGAGTATCGAAGTAAAGAAGAAAACAACGTAATTAGGACACTTGTCCGACACGTGTCGTACGGTTGTCATAGAAGTGTCGGACATCGACGCGTGTTGGACACCACGACACGCCTAACCCTATAGATGTCTATGCTTCATAGCTATTTTCACAATGTTTTACAATAAAAGATAAAAGAAATCAAAATAACATTATTGTATGATTTAAACATATGTAATATTTCTCATTTTACTTTCCATACACTAAATATACTCACGCAATCATAAATATGTAATATTTCTCATTTTACTCCATGTTTTAACTTTTTTTGTCAAGTAGCCTGCGGTCAGAGCTCACACAATTTAATTGTGGAGAAGTGGGGTGTCCGAAGTTTGAACCCCAGCCCTGTATATAATAAGCAATATCTCTGCCAACTGAGCTGAGCTCACGGGGATACTACATGTTTTAACTCTACTGCTTCCAAAAAAAATCTCGATGTTTCTTTTTATTTCTGTTTGATCCAAAGACTCGTTGTAATTTAGTGACCATCCTCTTCCAAACTCCTAATGAAATCTTTCTTTCCTCTTGTTTGAACCCCATAATAATTTTTTTTCTGTTAGAAAGGGCAAGTACTTGAACAAAATGAAAGACGGAATGTCATTTAGCAAGAGCCACATAAGATAGTGTTTTACAAAAAGGATACCATGATCAAGGACACATAAAATTGTAATACACTGAGTGTAAAAAGTTTACACTATCGACGAATGTACTAATGTATCCATATCCCACTCACTTTTGCTGGTAATTACTCGTACCTGCTCATGTACATAATACACATTTTTACGGTATCCATTGTTAAGTTATTTTTTGTGAATCCCTAACCAAAATGTGTACTTACCAAAGTAGGGATTTGATCCTTCCAAAACTAAATTATGATCTAAAAATATCTTCAGTATTTCCCAGGAGATCTCCAAATTATTTGGAGATTTCAAAGAATCAAATCATTGAACCTTCAAGAATAGAAAATATCCATATTAAATCATTGAACTTCTCAAAATCTGAGAAAATACCACATGAATATTATTCTACCATTGTAGGTATTCAAGAATGAATACATGAAATTTTAATGAATTTGAAAGAAATTGTTGAGAAGTAGCCTGTTTGGAACCAGGGAGGTGTGTATATTTGTTTCAAAGGTCACGGATATGCAAATGCTCAAGACATCATTTTACCACTGTCGGTGAAAATCGTTGATTATACACAACATATAGCTAACCTAAAAGAACCTATTAATTTGTGTATTAAAATATAAACTGTAGCCAACACATGAATGCTCATTAACTGCACGTGGAAAGCAGAAACACAAGTAAAAACTTAATTTAATTCAACATTTATACAATATTATCGTGCTAACATTGATGGTTTTCAATTTTTACAACTACTAATACTGGCATAATACAATAATATCAACTTAAGAATAAAACTTAACCAAGCCTTGACAATTAATATTTGTCAATAGCTATAAATTCCTTCTAAAAATAAGCTCAAACATGAGAAAATAATTACTTTAAACCCCTTTGGGCACCTCTACCTATGTACATAAAATAAGTAGAAAAATAAAAATGCTCAGCTTCGTGGATACATAGATATCATATTCTCAAACTGCTTTCAGTTTGGCCTTGATGAATCCTCACATCATATCAATCAAGTGGTATTCTGATTATTAGGAAAATATTAGTAATCTGCTTTGCATCTTCCAAAAACATGCGTGTGGAAAGGAAATAATACTTATTCCGTAGCATACGAGTTCTCCATCGGTTTGTGCCATTTCAGTGTTGTGACATCTATTTCCGAGGAGCAGAAATCAAGGAAAGATTATACTAAACGGCAATGACATCGGCATTTTGGTTCTCCTCACATGTTATGATAAGACCTTCGACGCCGGTCGGTAAAAGGCAGCGCATCCACTGACAACCTGTTGAGACAGGTTCTGTTGGAGGAACAATCATGAGCACGTTCTCGTGTCGACGGACTACTCCCATAACACTTACTGTGCTGCCTTCTTTGATGTGCCTGTACCAAAAAACAAATAAAAGGGAAACTATAACAAAAAATATATATATCCGATCAGGATGAAAACTTTAAATTACACTCTCCCTATGTGCACTACATACTGTATCATTTTGATGTGAATGAACTTCTAAAGTACAAAATTTCTCCCTCAATTTTATGTCAATACAGGCTAAGTTTTGATGCTGATAGTAAGAATAAAAAAAACGATAATAGTGCTAATCATCAGCCACAGGTGACATTAGAAGTTGCATAGAGAAAGAATATTCATTTATAGTTGTTTGGCACAGCAAAAAAAAAAAAACTTTATTGACATTAAAATGAACAACCACATTTTATTTCCCTCTTAAGAAATGAAATGATAATTAAAATATGAGGGAATGTAATTTTGTCAAGCATTGAAAATATGTCTATTCCATGAGAACAAGGCATAGTAGTTATATGAGGGAGGAAGCAATGAATGAATATTCGGATATTTTCAGTTCCTATCAAATTAACTCAAACAGAAATCCAAAGAATAATGCAGACCACAGGATATTCTGAGATTTTCGGTTCCTATCAAATTAACACAGAAAGAAATCCACAGAATAATGCAAACCATACCCTTCCTTGAGGCGCATTATCCGGTCATCAGTTGAGAGTTTGCGATCTGCAAGCCAGCCTAGGAAGTTTGGAGATAACTCTCTGTTCTCCTTTGTTACACCAACGACAGTAGTGGGTTTCACAAAAGGAGCAACTTTGTTACCATAGCCTGCTTTCACTAATGCTCTTAACCCAGTCTGGAAGTCCGATATGTAGAAGTCTGCTACATATTTCTGTTCATAGAAAATTATAAAATTGTGATCATTATATGGCGTAAGTCTGCTGCTTGTATTAAAGTTTATGACTCTAAACAACCATGAAAATGTACAGTCTTTAAATGCACAGTTCAAAGATATTTGGCAAAGGTATTTTCTTGTGTGGTAGGCATACCCAAGATTATCAATTAGAGATTCAAATCATGAATGGAAAGACCAATTCTCCGAATCGTGAAATGAATATCATTATGAATCATAAGATACATTACCAATAAAAACAAGACATTTTAAAGTAAAACAAATGACGTAGCAAAATTATAAGCTGATATATTATATAAACCTCAATAATTTTAAGTCACAAATCAAATGACAAGATAAGTGGCTAGCTATACGAAGTTCACAAAAAAAGCTGACTACATTATGTTTAGGTAGTGATTCATTAGAATGAACTGAGATTCATCAGAATGAATCTGGATTCAAGATGAGATTCACGTCAAAAATAGATACACACTAAAAATTCACGTCAAAAATAGATACACACTAAAAATTCATAATTCATATTGATTGGGTTCAGTTTTGTATGGATAATCAAAAATTCAAAATACAAATTGCATATAGCATAAGATACAGATAACCACAAGTATAACGATAATCTAGTGTTTTAGGTCTTTGTCCTGACAATATGATCCACTCAAAGATATGCTTTTTAATTAGTTTAATTAGTCTTCACATTTTTGGCTTTCACTTCTTAGGTGGCTTGGTGTGTCTGCCACTAGGTTGCACTAGTGAGTCTCACCGAAAGACATTGATGAATGGGCTCTTTAGGATTTGTTGAAATAGGCTAGTTTGCTTTTAAGTGAGCATCTGCAGTAGTATTTTTGCTGACCCTATTTCATGGAATCAACCATTTCAGTTTCATTTGACTTTGGTGTTGCGAAATTTAACTAAATATAGACATGTAGAACCATCTTCTATCTATATAGTGAACATACAGTGGTGTCATTGTATATCATCATTATCAATAGACTATATTTAGAGCTATAAATATAAACAATGCAACCTTAAACCCAACTGACACACCTCCCCAAGCTAAAGAATAGAAAAACAACCCGCAAGCCTGCCAGTACTAGTCGACACACATTTGTCAGGGAATCAGACACTGACCCAAGATCTAAGGTGTCCTTAATTTTAAGGTGCTTAACAATACCAGCCCAAAATTTATTTATTATTCCTTAAGCATCTAGTCAGTCTATATTTCAGTGTTGTTGATTGCGGAGAGCCAAAAACCCGCCAAACTAGCCAACATGTCTCCGCCATATCCGAGTATGGCGCTGCCATCCTTCACAAAACTGGCTATGGCAGAAAGTCAAAAACCCGCTGTGGCGCCGCCATGCCGATATTTGGCAACACTGCTATATTTTAGATGCCATTTGAGTCAACAAACGACTATATGTTAGTGATGTCAGACTCGTCAAATTTGAGCATGATAGTACACATAAAGCATCAATAAAGCAACCAAACAAACTAACCTCAGAGTATCTAGAACCCCAAGTGAGGCAGCGATGCTTAGGATGTGCTGACTTTCCACCCCACCCTTTATATTCATATAATTCTGTGGAGACATATACACATCTAGGTATTCTTTGGTAAGATGACTCCAAAGGAATACTGCCACAAGTTACAACCTACAGGAAGAAACAGGATAAGTATAAATATATATATCAGAATTGTGCCAAGATCTTCCAAACTAGCCCAGGTTACGAAAATTCATATTTTTCACTTAAATCACCCCAAAACTACTCCCTCCGGTCTCATGATGTAAGAAAAAAAAAATAAGACTAAAAACTTGAATGTTTTTAGTGAAGAACAAAATGTAAGGAAAACAAGCCTATGTTTCATAGGACAAACACGCATAAAATTCAGTATAGGCCATTATCATCAACCCAAACAGAACAATCTCATTTTAGTACATTGTAGTGTTAATGTAAAGAAATGAAGTAAGAATTAAGAGTATGTCAGATCATCCTATTTAAGAAGTATGATAGAAACCTCTGAAGCACCGACACGACATGTCCAGTGTCCAACAAAACAACAAACATGTGACTGATTACATTCAATTAAGTTTCTCAAATTATTACATTTGTCATGTTCGGTATTCTTGTATGTGCTTCATAGTTAAAACCAACTAAATATGTAACAACCTTACTAGTATGATATATCCATAATGTTTAGCACAGTATTTTTCCCTGCAGTCTGCTGCTTAACAGCCACAGGAAAGTATTAGGTGTGAACATAGATTAAAAAATGATTTCTTAAATATTATGCAATTATGTAGTAGTATCATTTCCCCAAATATCAAAAAGTGGCAGAACCCAAGAAGCCAATGTGAATATTCACTTTTGTAAAAAAATGATTACATAGCAAGCATTTTTAGTAACAAAAGCAAAAAAGCTTCCAAATTCTGACATTCTTAGAGAAGCAAATATCTGATCATTACTTAGTTAGTTGACCTCATAAATACACATCAAACATCATTATTATAATCCCTTAAAACCATCTACACGCCTAACTCAAGTGGTCACCATAATTACCACTGTTTTTGGCATAAGCAAAACATTACCCAAAATGCAAGTAAACTCCAACCTTTCAAATCATTCTTTTACCCCTGTTGTTCATTTTGTAACACCAATAATAGATATATAGATATATCTATACATCTACAAACATCATTTGCTGGCTATGTTTTTTGAACAAAATCAAAATTCACTAAGCTTAAATACTGATATTGGACACCCCAGCGACCCCTACTGAGAACCATCAATATATAGGTCAACTACAAAAGAAGTAGTTGCAATCAAACACCATGACAAATCCATTCGTCATATATAAGTTTCAAACCCATACCTAACAATAAATTATTAATCAATACATTATTCAATATAAAAAACAAACCAACCTCTTCACACTCCTCTCATTAAAATAAAAACAAATAGCTCAAAAAAGAAAGTGTGACCACAAATAACATTAAACAATGTCAACTAAAAACAACAACATTAAATAATCATAAAAATGAGATACCATCAATAAGCATATTAATAATTAATAAATGATGATGATTATTAATTTATTATCTACGAAACACTTACACGGACACCATTTACGACACAGACAAATCAACACGGATAAAAAATTGAAAAAATAATATTAAAAAAATAAATTAATTGATAGCAATCACATGTGGCTCATGTGGTGTCAGACACCAACTAACACCACACAAACATGTCTTCTATCATAAGTGTCGGTGCTACGAAGATTATTACTATGCAAAGGAGAAAGAATTAAGAAAGAACATTACCCCAGTAACCTTAACATACTGTCCATCAATGGCACCTCTAAGTTCAGCATCAGGATACCTTTTCACAAACCCTAAAAGCCCTTTTCTTCCCCAAACACAATTCCAAATAATCAAAACCAAAACAGGAACAATAACACCACCAAGTGCAAACAAAATCACACTTTTCTTAACAGCCACCATCAAAAACACTCCAACAAGCAAACACATTGCAACCACCGCCATAAAAACCCAAACCACCGACCTAGAAACCCTAAACCCAACTTTCACTTCTTCACCCAAACTCGTCACTGCCGACCCATAAACCGCTTTTCCCATCGACCCACTTTGCTCCAACTGCCCTGACCGTCTACTCGCCCCAACTGGACCGGATCCCACCGGTCCGGAAGTTATCAAACCAGTCGGCTGTAACGCTATTGGTCCAGACCCGGTTGATTTCCTTGACAACGTACCCGACCCAGTAATATTTTTTCCCACCTGACCCGAATTTGGTCTGGATCTCGCTGGCCCTGGCCCAGTGCTGAGCTGAGAAGAAGAAGAAGATGGATGCGATTTCGGATCCAGAACGGGAATATCTAGCATTTTACCAAGCTCGCCGGATTTCTTCGGGTCACCGCCGGTGTATGGTACAGAACGAGAAGCCATTGTCGGTGGTTGTCTTTCTTTGGGTTGTTCGGGTCGACCCGAGACATAAAGTCCAGAACTTAACTGATGTGAAGGGATTCGAGTCCCCATTGAAGCAAAGCGGAAAGTTCTTTGTTGTTGCAGTGTGAGACTGAAGAAGAAGAAGCTTCAATGGATTCAGGAAATGACGTGTATGTCCCTAGAACATGTTTCTAAGACACGTTGTTCTGTTTGATGAAGGGTGATGCTTTTGTAGTTTCGTGTTAACTTGTGTCCCCACGTTTTATTTATTTTTACCTTTTTACCCTCTTTAATTATCCTTTTTAGTCTTTTTAACAACTTTATATCTTTTCTTGCTTTACTTTCTCCACCTTATCTCCAAAATAAATACGGTAATAATGTTCCTACACATTTTTTTAGAGAAAAAAAAATGTTCGAGAACTCTTTTTCAGGCAATTAATGTTTACTCTTATGATGTGATGATTGTGTGATTTGGATTAATTTTGAAGCAATATGAACCTCAGATATTTTTTGACGCAATATGAAGATAAAATAAGAATAATCTAAATTGGTCAAATTAAATGTCATTTAGTTTAAGGTTGTGTTTAATAAAGTCAATAAGTTAGTTTCCTTTTTTTTCATAGCCTTTGGATTCTCAAGGAAAATATGTTGTGATTATTTAATGTTTGGTCGAAAGATAAATAAAGTTTAGTTAAAAATTATTTTATATCAGATTCTCTTAAATAGTTTATTATTTGATGAAGTTCATTAAATACATAAACTCAATTGTTTGGTTAGTTAGTATATTGTGTATAAAAAAGGGTGGCAAATAAATACCCTTATATTATTGTTTAAGAAAGCAAATGAGATGACTTTTACATTTTGTCAAAAAAAAAAAAAGAGATGACTTTTACATAGAAAATTATGTAATTATGACTACGAAAAGTGATTGAATTGTATTTCGAAGACAAAAATTTATATGTATTCGTTAAATAATGTTTTTAGCACACTTGACATGACCTATGTTTATTGTCAAACATCTTTTAAAATATAAAATGTGTCTGTGAACGAGTGTTTTTGTCATTAAATTATAACTTTTCTTGAGATGTCATTTCAATAACCATTTGAGATTTATAACTTAAAGCATGGATTGAATACTAGGATCCTTCAAACACGTGATTTTATCAATTTAAAAATACGAAGAAGTGAAATCAAGGAGATAAAATAAGTAGAGTAAAACTGTTTTCATTAAAACAAAGAAATAATGTTTGTATAACCATTTTGTAACAACTTTTAAAACATTTTGTTATAAGAGGGTTTTGTATCCTCTCATTTATCCTCATGGGATGATAGGAATTTGGTTACATGGCAAACATCTAAGGTCATCAACATAATCTTTAACTCATGAAATTTAAATTTAAAATAACTAATTTAAAAATCTAAATAAGGAATTATATTAAAACAACATATTGCAAAATGATTCAAAATACTTTTTTTTAAAAAGTATCGGGCCTCAAAATACAAAATTAGGATTTGAATTTATTACATTTCAATATATAGAAAGTTTTAAATTTCAAATAACAAAAATAATAACCATATCCGGAAAAACAACGCTAAGATAAAAAATCAACTTGAAAAGGAATAACAATAAGAATTGTTCTTAAATGAAATTAGATGATAATCGTTCCACTACAAATAGTTAAGGAGCTTCATCAATCAATTGAGTTCAAGTGGTTAATGAGTTTCATTAAAGACGAATCATTTGGGAGAACCCGAGTTCGATTCACAGGTGAAACAATTTTTGGTCAGACTATTCATACCTCACCAAACTCTAAATTATCAGGCCCCTTCCTCGGGAACCAAAGGGTTAACGTCAAAAAAACAAAATGGAATTTTATTTTGGTGGATAAATGGAAACTTTGTTATCATGTGAATCGTCATTAAGATAATAATCAATTTAAATAAATAAACATTAATCAAAAGGAAAGGACTAATATTAGAATCCAAGGATTTCAGTTTTCAAAAGACTTAATAGCAATTTTAGCCCCCTAACTTTTCCAAAGTTGCGACTTTTCCCTATAAAAAAAAATCTACAAAACCGTCCCCTAAGTTTTGCATTTGTGGCAGGTTTGGCCCCCAAGGCCAATTTTGACTCGGTATACACTGACGTGGCACCCTAAGTGAGGTGCCACGTGTTATTTTTTTATATATTTTTTTTTTACCAAAAATTGGCCTTGGGGGGCCAAAACTGCTACATTTACAAAACTTAAGGGGCGGTTTTGTAGTTTTTTTTCTTAGGTGGCCAAATTCGCAACTTCGTGAAAGTTAGCCTTTTCAAAATGATATGATAGACACACTTTACTTCGAAAACTGATTCTCCTGTAGTGCAACCAACTATTGTTCAACAATATCTTTCTTTCGTGTATGCTCCAGCAACTGCTTACTAGATTCATCTGTGCATTTGACTTATAGGCATTTGGACCTAGCATGATGCCTTGTAAAGTCAGTGTTGAAGATGAATGGTGGCCATTCATCAAGATACCAAAGCATTTTCTGGTCAGTCTAGAAAACCTTTACATAATATCATATACACTTTTCATCTGTCCTAGTACTAGTATCCTGTGGCAGAAAATGGATTTGAATTTCAGGAGTCACTCGTTGAAGTGCTATATGGTCGTAGCATATGAGATCGTTTGGAAGCGTTGGTAAACGTTTTGAAAATGCTCACTGAGTAGAACTCTACAGGCTGCAATAAGAAGGAGAAATTCTCTATGCCAATTGGTTAATACTAATAATCACATTCGAATAATATGGGGCTTTTGGTTTGTCTCCAACTTCTACTTGTGCTAGCTAGTCTCTATGCCCCCTGTTATTTTTGTTATGCTTATTGGATGATGATCCTGGGTTCTGATGAACATCAATACAGTTTTTCTTATATAGCAAGAAAACTTTAAAGATCAGATACTCTCGAATTTTTTCTAAATATACCATGCCCCGTGATCGACATCACATTTTATCTTAATACACCCCATGATTGATGAGTCGCATATCATATGCTCACCATGAGATGTTGGTCCAAATAATATCACACGTGTGTATATCTTAATGGTAGTTTGATTGTTAGTTAGGAAGTGTGTGAAACAGTTATATAGAGCTAACCACTCACTTCTCTGTATAAATAGGGATAGAAAGCTTATTATGTAACTAACCGAGTATTATTTTGATCACTGAATATATAGAAGATTTCACTTCATTCTTTTTCTGTGTTTTACCTTTCACATTTCATGTCAAATCCTTGATGATTGTGTAGAACTCAATATGGTATCAGTAGCAATTTTCACCAAATCTTGCATTTTCACTCATTGCAAGTTTTGATTTCTTGTTTCCACATTCAATTCAATCTTGCATCGACATTTCTTGTTTGTAATCATGGAAGATCAACAGCTGAATCCTTTTTTCATCCATCATTCCGATCATCCCAGTCTCGTTCTTGTCTCGTATCTCTTGACTGAAGAGAATTATCCTTCATGGCGTCGTGCGACGCTAATTGCTCTTGGTGCCAAGAACAAAATCAAATTCGTTGATGGCTCGATTTCGCGACCTCCTGATGCAGATCCCCAATTTCCGTTATGGCAGAGGAACAATAATATCGTTGTTTCTTGGCTCTGAAATTCAGTCTCCAAAGAACTCACTGCTAGCATCATCTTTTCATCATTTGTGGCGGCCATTTGGAGTGAACAACTGTCCTCGTTTGTTTCAACTTCGCAAAGATTTCATCACATGCACACAAGGTACTCTTTCTGCTGGTTCTTATTACTCCAAAATCAAGAGACTTTGGGAAGAATTGGCTGAATTTCGTCCTGTTCATCACTGCGTGTGCGTCGGTGTTAATCCCTTAATTGATCACATTAATTGTGAGTATGTCTTAACTTGTGATATAGACACAAAAATTGGTTATATTGACGCTAAATCAGTTGCTGATATTATCCCCTAGTGGCTTAGTGACATATTCCTGGTTTTTATATCGATCACAAACTCACTTAGGAGCTGGGCTAGAGAGGGATTTAGCAACTAATTTGCAATTAGTAGCTAAATTGATTGTTAGAGATACTTAAACTTCTTGGTTACTAAATGAGTTGCTAAAAGTGAAATTTCAGTAGTGATTAGATGATTCATATTCTAATATCACAAAACAGGTCTGAAGTACAAAATTAAAACACAACTGTCTCATCAAGATGGGACAATCTAGATGTCCAATATTGTGTGATTGAAGAAAATCCATTTCCTCAATATAGCTGCAAAGTAAAGAACTAGTAGTATTAAGGGTTTCAATCATTTTATCTAGGAGGTGTTCAATGATAAAAGTTTGACATTGTATCTCTAGGGACAAAGTTCAAATTTCATTGAGAATCAAAGGGTTTAAATCATCTTTTCAAGTGTGTATCTTCACGTGCAAGTAACAAATAATTATAGCATAGTTGGGTGAGTATTGATACACATCTGCATACAAAAGAAAACATTTCCATCAAAATATGAAAAGAGGAAAAGTGACATAAGACTGCACTGCATGTGGATGCATGCCATTCATCATAAGTAAACGTGAAGAATAAAAATGGAAATTTATCATTCAAATGGGAGAATATAAGAAGCCATAACTGATTTCCTTCAAGGATCCATTTTCCTTTTGTCATAGGGCTCTGCCATTGCTACCCTCGAACTTTCTTCTTACAGCTTATAATTCATGGTGCCTTGTCCTTTCTCTAGATGCTAGGATTCATCTCAATGTGAAAAAGGAAGGTACCCAAAAGCTTATCATGAAAGATTAGCGGTTAAATGGAATATTGGAATCTAAGCAAACCTATATGTTGGTTCCACTTTTTGTTGAAGTCTTAGTTGATTCTGTAGGTGTAAAATTGATTTTAACATGTTTAATATCCGTGAGCAGAATTGATTTGCATATGAAACACTAATATGACATGTTTAATATCGGCGAGCAGAATTGATTTTCATATGAAACAATAATAGAGACACTGGAATCGATACTTACATGTCGACACCAGTAATAGTTTAACAAAATGGAATAATGTAACCACATGTTATTAGGAGATTAACTCACAACTATACGTACAATTAGCGGTCAACTTAGTATTTATTAGCAAGTTAATAGTTTTTATTGGACTTAATTTGATAGATTTAAACTAGTTTTGTCAACTGCGTTTATTGTTATATAAACACCACCCTCCGTAATAGAACTAGTGATGTCAAAATTAACTCTAATAAAAACTAAGTTTTTATTTAGTGTTACCCTTCCTCTTAGCCAAACACTTTCATAATGTTTGTAGGTTTTTCAAGACAGATTTTTCATTCTTTCCATGAAGACAAAAATGGTTCCCTAACAGTGTTAGAAAAAGCAGAACATGCACACTACACCTCTAGAAAATTTTGGTTTCATGGTACACGCAATTCTTTCAGTCATTTTTTATTTTTTCTTAATGTTATTATTTTATTTATAAATAAACCATCAATTCAATATGTAAAATATCATTCTCGTAATTCTAAAGTATATGAAATCTATCACTTTAGTCTCTGCAGTTAAGATGTTATGGACTAACATGACAGAAATTAACATGCTTTAAGGACTAAAACAAAAATTTCATATATTTTAGGTAAGACATATTTTATTTTATTTTTTATATTCTTTAGAAACTAAATTGGAGACATAGCAATACGACGTGAACTAAATCGATACTAGTTTATTATTTTTTAATCAGGTTCTTGCACAAAAAGAGATATTATAAATCGTTTTAGTTCAGGTGATCAAAGAAGGTTCTTGCACAATCTCTGACATACAGCTACCTTCTACAATGAAGACCTAGTGATCAAAGAACAAAGAAAATGGAAAATGAAAGCACTTATTTTGTGTGATTAATTGCATGGTGTTATCAATTTCTCCTCTATGTTTGAGTCTAACCCTCTGCTGACTCTTAGGACCACTGACTATAATCATACTAAGGTTCAAGACACTGCTAAAAAACAATCCTCTCCCTTCACTTTGTATGTCTACTTGTTTGTAATTGTAAGATAAAAGAGAGAGGCAGACACACTGCACCAAGTGTTCCATGCAAGATTATACTACAACCATATACACATTTTTTTACTTGGAAGTTCAAAAAAATCTCTATGTAATAAAAAAAATGGTTTAAAACAATGTTTCTTAATAAAATACAGATGATGTGGCTGCAATTGTGATTGCAATTAAGTCAAGAAAATTTCAAAATCTTTGACCTTGCGTTCACAATTGTGATTGCGATTAATGTCTCTTTGACCTTGCATACTGCAATTTACCTTTTGCATAGAAATATGGAATAGTCAAGATGTCAAAATTTGTGTTTTTGTTTTACTTTTTCAATTATTAAGAGGAAACCTATTTTCTTAATGAATTAGATCACCAACAAACTATTTCCAACACACATTTTTAGTTATTAAAATTTATATCGGTCCCATTAAATTTATGCGAATGTATAAAATTTAGCGAAATTCTTTAAGAAATTTTTTAGTAACAAGACTCATTTGAAATTCAACCACTAAAAAAGTGTAGAGAGAAAAATGTTGATAGCACGAGGTATTCTTCCATGGTCATCAATAATGTTTGGACACACATAAAAAGATTCTCCTCAAAATATTCAATCATCTTTTTTATCAATTTTTTATTTATTATTAAAAAAATACTTCTTTATGTGTGTGTTATTTGGTTCTGTGACCATATAAGAATTTCTCTAATAGCACTCCTATTAAGTGAGCTTCATTTGGTCTGAAGACCTAAACCAATAGAAAAAGATTGAAGTTTTTACATTATTATAAATCATGTGACATTATATTTTCATATAACTATTTGAGAACCATGATAACTTGCAAATAGACATACGCGTACTACATTTTGAATGCATCTCTAGGTCTTACTTTTACGAGAAGTAGGAGGGTAAAGAAAATACAAAATTTGTGAAAGAGAAAGATTGCTCCCCCTATTCAAGTATCCGTTTCCTACACATGAAATAGAAAGAAAAAAAATTGAAAAAGAAAACGGTCTCTAATATTCAAGTATCCCCCATGAACCGTGGAGTTTTTTTTTTTTTTTTTAAAAAATAAAATAAAATTCATTGCATGGATCAATCTCTTCTTTATTTCTTAGAAGAAATAGATAACTCTGTAAATAAACGACATGGACACAAAAGATGTATTGGCGAGATCTATTGTTAAAAGAGTTTTAGAACATGAAACTCTAACTCAAGTACTTAAGGGGACGTCACGGATATAAATGTCTCATTTTTTAATGTTACTAATATTTAATAAACATCCGATCTCTCCAATCCAAATACTTTATAAAAGTTTAATAAATAAGTTTCACAAATAACTCTTGATCATTACATTTCAACAAATGTGCAAGTAAGTCTCACGGGTGCGGATAAAGTGTGTTTATTAAAGCACCTCCACTCAATAAACATTGCATTTTTTTTCCGCTTCCTTACCAATGAGAGTACTTCTATAATACTCCCTTCGATCATAAATATAAGAATTTTTTCCTTCTTAAGATTAATTGAGTAACTGACGTATCTGATATATAATATAGACCAAATGAACCTTAAAAAATAATATATTCATATATTGAGGATTGAAGGTAGTATATACTTTTTTTAAAATTTAGATGGTCTTACACTGCCAAGTAATCATAATCATCAAATTATTAGAATCATTTGATTTTTATCATAATAACTTTCGAAGTCACACACATGATTGAAGCAAATTATGATGTGCTTATATCGATAGTGCATGTAAATTAAACATTTTCAAAAAATATGACAAAACCTAGATGACATTTCTTGATGTGTTGTTTGTATGATTCTTAACTTTAACTATCTATGATTTACTTAGATACATTTTTTTTTTTTAGTTTGTTACACTTAAAGTGTATTGTAAATTAAGGATCATGCAAAATGTACCCAAATAAATGTACCTAAACTTTATCAGAAGAATTATGTGATGATAAAAATGAATGTCATCTATTTATCATTTACGTCTACTTCTCTTATAAACCATGCCATCTATTTATTTTGAAAAGTCAAAAGGTTATCAACTCTTATACCATAATTTCCTCCATCATAATTAAAAGGTTTAAAATTTAGTTTGCAACTATAATGGTGGATGCAATAGCATCAACTTCTTTTTTAAGAGTTTCCTCGAGTCGATTAAAGCACAAGTCGAAACAAGCCCTTCTTTTAAGCGACTGTTTGAATTGGCTTAATAAAAAGTATAAAGTTGTTGGTGTTTACATTCACAAAAAGGATAAGAAGTATAAAGCTGATACTGATTCTCCTGACGTAAACTCTACGACAAAAAGATAAAGTTGATTGGTATGACTCTCTTATGCATAATAAACTTGACCATAGCTGAGGTGAAAATGAAAAGTTGACCTGATTGATATGGCTCTGCTATGCACAATGAACTTGACCATGACTCGGGTGAGAAGGACAAGTTGATCGTTTGCCCAAAATGTCAACATTAATCGAAAACAATGAAAAGTCATATGAAAAGATGTAAAGATTTCAAATATGAATACTTGTGTTATTGTCTTTATCTTTATCGTGGATAATTAGTTAGTTGTAATATCAAATACATATGTAACTATGAGATTTCATATGTATAAATAAAATAAATAAATACAATGTTCATGTTTTTGTAAGTTGATGGGTCGATATCGTATATGTGATGTAGTTATTGATTTGACGTACTTTATTTTCTTAGCTTTTTGACAACTAAGAATTGAATGAAACAATCATATTTTCAAGGAGGACAAAAAACTCTAACAGAGTCATCAACAACAAAATTATCTTATTTTATTTTATTATTTTCTTTTTGTACATTTTTTTTAATAAATTTGTGGGTCTAAATAGCACGAACAAATGGTTGTGATCATACAAGATCCCTCTTCGTAAATTACTATCTTGACAAGCTCTGAGACATAGATATTTGTGTAATTTCATTTCCTCCGTCCCAAATTATACATCGCTTTACAATATCAACGAAACATTAATGTTATTTTTCATATTATATCCTTAATTCTTTATTACTCTCTATTCTTTCAATCATTTCTCCAATCTATCTTACCCACTTGGGTGTTCTGGTGGTATTGACTTGGGATCTGGTAAGTGGGCTAATTTAACTTCTTAAAAAAAACATCAATTTATCTTTCTCATACAATTTATTAACGATAATTTTGTAAAAAAAACTCAATATTTCTTTACCATACAAAATTAATTACATTTTCTAATACGTATGAAATGACCAAAACATCATATAATATGAGACTGAAGGAGTATGTATAGTGACAAGCGAGTGTTTCTTTGTGAACTTATAAATTATTGATCTGTCTTGGATTCATAAAACTTCAATTTGCCGCTTAAATTTGGCCATTGTGTTGAAAGTACTGTCACATTTTAAAAGACGCCAACCGTTGGCCATTGCACTTTCTTGGTCTCTAATTACTAAGACTATTTAAAAAAGAGTTTTGCTAACCAATGCCTAAGGGCAATGGTTAAGGATAGGAGTGGCAATTGGATCCATCAAATCCATATCCATCCGGTCCATCCACTATAAAATCCATCCGTCAAACAATTTATTTTTAATGGATTGGATTCGATCCATCCATTAAAAAATATGGATGGATCCAATCCATCCAACTTATTTTAAAGATCCAATGGATCATTTTTTTATTGGTTATTTTAAATTCAATTTATTCGAAACTGCTTATTTATGCAAAATAGCTTATTATGATCTCTTTTTAAAAAACAGCTTATTCAAAACAACTTATTTATGCAAAACAACTTATTAGGATCTTTTTTTTAAAAACAACTTATTTATCCAAAACAGCTTATTAAGATCTCTTTTTAAAAACAACTTATTGAAAACAGCTTATTTATGCAAAACAACTTATTAAGATATCTTTTTTCAAAACAACTTATTCAAAACAGCTTATTTATGCGAAACAGCTTATTCAAAACAGCTTATTTATGCAAAACAACTTATTTGAAACAACTTATTAAGATCTCTTTTTAAAAACAACTTATTGAAAAAGCTTATTTATGCAAAACAGCTTATTAAGATATCTTTTTTCAAAACAACTTATTCAAAACACCTTATTTATGCGAAACAGCTTATTTATGCAAAACAACTTATTACGATCTCTTTTCAAAAAGTAGCTTATTCAAAACAACTTATTTATGCAAAACAGCTTATTAAGATCTCTTTTTTCAAAACAACTTATTTATGCAAAACAGCTTATTAGGATCTCTTTTTTCAAAATAACTTATTCAAAACAACTTATTTATGCAAAACAGCTTTTTACGACCTCTTTTTTAAAAAAGAGATCATAATAAGCTGTTTTGCATGATTAAGTTGTTTTGAATAAGCTATTTTTTAAAAAAGAGGTCGTAAAAAGCTGTTTTGCATAAATAAGTTGTTTTGAATAAGTTATTTTGAAAAAAGAGATCCTAATAAGTTGTTTTGCATAAATAAGTTATTTTGAAAAAAGAGATTTTAATAAGTTGTTTTGCATAAATAAGCTTTTTCGAATAAGTTGTTTTGAAAAAAGAGATCTTGATAAGCTGTTTTGCATAAATAAGTTGTGTTGAATAAGTTGTTTTTTAAAAAAGTGATCTTTATAAACTCTTTTGCATATATAAGTTGTTTTGAATAAGTTATTTTGAAAAAAGAGATCCTAATAAGCTGTTTTGCATAAATAAGTTGTTTTGAAAAAAGAGATCTTGATAAGCTGTTTTACATAAATAAGCTGTTTTGAATAAGTTGTTTTTTAAAAAGAGATCCTAATAAGTTGTTTTGCATAAATAAGCTGTTTCAAATAAGTTATTTTGAAAAAAGAGATCGTAATAAGCTGTTTTGCATAAATAAGTTATTTTGAAAAAAGAGATCTTAATAAGCTATTTTGCATAAATAAGCTGTTTTGAATAAGTTATTTTGTAAAAAGAGATTTTAATAAGTTGTTTTGCATAAATAAGCTGTTTTGCATAAAATATGCTTTTTTTAATAAACTGTTTTTTATTAAACAATTGATAAAGATAAATTGTTTTTCATAAAAAATTATTCATTTTGTTATTTTATTTTATGGAATTAAAAAATAGTGGATGGATCGGATGGGTTTTATTTTTAATGGATTGGATTGGATTGTTTTAAATGGATTTAGTGGATTGTAATGGGTTAACGGATTTTTTTTATCCATCCAAACCATCCATTTTGCCACCCCTAGTTAAGGATGTCAAAAATAGAAAAATTTAATTAAAAACAACAACCTTTTGACTTTCATAAAGTTAAACATTCCACTTTTTATCAATTTCCAATGCATAATTTTTATATTAATCTTCTTAACTAGTGCCCTTAGGGTAACTCACTTGGGTTGGTCTAGTGGCATTGGCTTGGGACCTGAGAGTGTGCTCCTCCTTAAGGTCTCATGTTCGATTCTCTCGTGCAAATTTAAGTGGGCTAATTTAACTTCTTCAAAAAGAAAAAAACTAGTGCCGTTAGGACACTTGTTAACATTTCCCTTAAAAAAATATTTGTCCTTAAATATACGACCATTACAAATTTTTAGAGCACTGCTATATCTTCCAACAGAATTCCTCACGAACTGATCACGAAACACTTTTGTATAGCTATTAATTCTCAGCATTACAAGACTTTATCCATTTTGATTTTGTTCACTAGCAAACACACGTGGCTGTCCATCCAAAACTTTACTCCACCATCTACCCTGGCTTTGGACAACCAAATTTTTTTCATCTTTAAAACCAATTTTATTATTTCCAATCGTTTTTTCCATTTAAGACCCTTTTATTGTATCAGGTGATTAAAAAGTGGTATTAGTTTGGTCTCAAAGTAGTGATATGCATGTTTCGTGAACCTGTCGTGAAACAATATTTCGTTATGTTAAGCATTACTCCTTTTCTTAACACGCTTGCTATACATAGCTAAACAAAGCCTCACGAAAATATCACGAAAGCTCGGTACAAGTTTTTTCAATTTACTGTTTGCCTTCAAATCTTGCTGAAATTTGAGTTCGTATTGATCATGATGACGATTGTAGCGGGGCGAAGCAAGAACAGAGGCTTAGGTGGAACAACAGCAGGATAAGAACTTCGATGATGTTAAAGGGATGAGCGTGAATCAAGATGATGATTTACTTGTTTCTTCTTCTTATTATTCTGCTGCCAGTGCGGGTGCCGGTGATGATTTCAATAGGGTTGTCTCTGATGATCCGAAGCCTTCTTTATCGTCGCTCATTGTGCATCCAAGGACCGCCGTAGCTGGCCTTGGTTTACCTTCTCCAAATTCAGTTGCAAGGTAACATTGATCAATTATTTGTCATTCTATTCCATATGCAAATTTGTCATTTGTTTTGTTTACTTTATAAGTACCATCATATAAAGTTCATTAAAATAACTTCTTATAAATATCTCAACATGTTGATGTTATTTTCTGATTATAATATATATGTTTTGAAATTGTTATTTTTTGTTTATGTGCTCAGTGTTAGTAGTATTACATCTGGAAACTCTCTCAAAAACTGTTGTTTCCAATCAAGATTTAGTCCAAACTGCACATGTGAACAACAAAGGTACCTCTTTACCAAATAGTATCAAAAGTGAAGTATGCGATCAAAATCATCAACAAGCAGCGACATCAATTTCAGCAACAATATGTGATTTTGATTCAACATCAAAATATTCATCATCCACCACAGCCTATTTATGGTTGACTTATGAATATGATGGAGCTAAGCAAGAACAAGTATACTACACACAACAACAGCATGCAAATGCACCTCCTCGGATCTTGAGTTATTGTTGTTTATTTCATTCCGTATGTTTCTTTATTTATGCTTAGAAGAACTAGTATAAATATCCAATATGATTAGTCCATTAGTATATATTATCCAACAAGAATCAGATCGTGATATTTGGCTTTAAGACAAGAATATCAATTTAATTTTTGGCAATTCATTATGATGGCCTATGTGTGTGTATTTACTCTTATTTGATGATAATGGAGGAAGAAAGTGTTAGGAAGAGTCTACCAAGCAATCTGTTTCATAAAAGTCCCACATCGACTGTTTAAGAAAGCAAGTGAACGGATATGAAATATAAAACCATAAGCGAGTTCATCATTCAACTCATACATTTCTCGGCCTTTTGGCTAAGATTAAGTGTAGTATCTGTTCTTATCAGTTTAATATTTGATTAGTGGCCCAATGGGTCACAAAGGTATTAAATTAGTTATTTGAGGGGGAGAGACCATATAAGTGTTGTCTATGCGTTGCACTATTGTATGGGCGGGCGCACCCAACCAACTCAAGTTCAAATTTTTAACCATTATATGGTTGTGCATTATGTTGATGTTGTTGTTGATTTACTCTGGGCATATATCAAATATATATATCAAAATGCATGGTGTGGATTGAAGTTTTATTTTTCTTCTCTCAATTTGTAATTGATTAAAACAAATAGAACAACAAAGAGTATATGTTCTTGCACAGAGATATTAGTATCTCACAAAGCAAAGTTCAACTTCTGGTATTCCACAATACATTGTGCAAATTGTTAACAATTGTGTTTTTGGGTGTGCTCCTAATGATATCCATCTTTGGTTGGTTTGTTTGTGCAAGAATAATCAATCCTAGATTGTTTAAGCGATTCTCTTATGGTTGGTTTGGTGAATGGAGGGAAGCCTTTAACTTCTAGCCAGATTATTAGATTCACTTATTCTAGTTCCTTTATATGCGTACCCTCTTGCATTCAAGTCTGCTAGATTTTGCTGAGTCCAAAATACACTTCCAAAAGAATAAGAAGAATACTACATACCAATCAGTATAGGCCGTTATTTATCCACAACCTTTTATATGTAGAAGAGCATAGCTATAATTCCAATCAAAGAGACGTGGTTTCAGGGCAGAATTGTAATTTCAATGTTTCAGGGCAGAATTGTAATTTCAATCAAAGTGCAGTGGCTTCAAGGTAGAACCGTAATTCAAAGGATAATCATAATTTCAACCCAAGTGACATATGGCTATAAAGCATAACCCTGATTCTTATCCAAACCACGTGGCTTCACATCAAAACCGTAACTCCAAACCACATTACGTAACGATAAAGCACATCCCAAATTCCAATGCAAGTCACGTGGCTTCACATTGGAAATATAAATTCATGTGAGAAGTTTTGAGAATACGTTTTCATGAGTAAGAATCTTACCAGACAAGTCATGATTTACAGGTGTCACGCTCTGTGCGCCAACGACAAACACTAAACTTGTTAATTAAGTTGTTAATTAAATTATTAGTCAAACCAATATAATAAAGGCTTAATAGCAGTTTTAGCCCCCTAACTTTTCTAAAGTTTTAATTTTGAAAAAAACTACAAAACCGCCCCCTAAGTTTTGCATTTGTGGCAGTTTTGGCCCCCAACTTCTTAAAAGTTAGATGACGAAAACTGCTATTAAGCCTATAATAAATTATTATCAATATATATATATATATGACATGTATTGATATATGATTTTTAGTCATGGTTAGAAGATTGATGTATTAGCAATATTATACTATTATATAGTTTCCTTTTCATCCATTCATCATTCATCATTCATATATGCTTCAACATTTTCTTTCCCTATGCAGCTCCGAATCCTAACCTTTTTCACTCTCCCCTCTCCAACAAACTTGCCTCCATGTTCTCTTTCTCACTCCTCCACCACGTGTACTCTCTCTCTCTACCTCTTTCTCTCTTCCATCACTTCTCAACTGTTCCATTTTTTCTTCATTTTTTTTTCCTGGGTTTTCATTTTTCACTTGTTGTTTGATTCTTTTTGTTTCGCATATGCTTTGAATATTATTATTTTTTGGTTTATGATTTTTTTTAACCCTCCGGTTCCGGTGGAAGGGTCTGGTAACCAACCGGAGCAAAGGTCTGGCAACCAAGAGTTCGGCCGTCAGGTAAATATAATCGGACCAAGTAGGTTTACGAAACTACTTAAGTAGAAAAAAAAAATGCTCTTTTAATAGAAAATGGGTTTTTAAATTAATTAATTTTATACTAATTTTTTGTAGTATGTACTAAGTATTTAAGGTATAATGGTAATAATGTTTTAATGGTAATGTAGTATTTCCACACAACATATTTTCTTAATGAGTTAGGTCAGCAACAAACACTTTCCAACACACATTTTATTTATTAAAATTTATATTGATTCTATTCAATTTATGTGAGTCTATAAAATTTAATGAAATTCATTAAGATTTTTTGTAGTAATAAGACTCATTTGAATTTCAACCAATAAAAAAGTGTAGATAGGAAAACGTTATTAGCACTCCTATACAGTGCGCTTCATTTGGTCTGAAGACATAAACCATTAGAAAAAGATTGAATTTTTTACATTATTATAAATCATGTGACATTACATTTTCATCTAACTATTGAGAACCATGATAACTTGCAAATAGACATACACGCACTACATTTTGAATGCATCTCTACGTCTTACATTTACGAGAAGTAGGAGGGTAAGGAAAATACAAAATTTGTCAAAGAGATAGATTGCTCCCCTATTCAAGTATCCGTTTCCTACACATGAAATAGAAACAAAAAAATGAAAAAGAAAACGGTCTCTAATATTCAAGTATCCCCCCATGATATGGAGTTTTTTTTTGTAAAATTCATTTTGCATGGATCAAACTTTCTTTAATATTTCAAGTATCCCCCATGAACTATGGAGTTTCTATTAAACGACTTAGACACAAGATGTATTGGCGAGATCTATTGATAAAAGAGTTTCAGTTTATCCACAATAAAATTCTCCCACTCAAGTACTTAAGGGACATCACATGTACACATGTACACATGTCTCATTTTTAATATTAGTATTTAATAAGTATCTAATATCTCCAATCTAAATATTTTTAAAAACTATAATAATTACGTTTCACTAATAACTCTTCATCATTACATTTTAACAAATGTGCAAGCCTCACAGGCGCGCGGATAAAGTGTGTTTACTAAAACACCTCCACTCAATAAACATTGCATTTTTCCCCCTTCCTTTCCAATGAGAGTACTTCTATGATACTCCCTCCGATCATAAATATAAGAATTTTTTTCTCCAGACTCATTGAATAAATGATGATATATAATATAGACCAATATATTAGTTATTCGATATATAATATAGAATTATAGACCTATATATTATTATTCAATGAACCTTAAAAAAGAATATATTTGTATATTGAGGACTTAAGGTAGTATATACCTATTTTAAAATTTAGCTAGTCTTACACTGTTATTCAATTATAATCATCAAATTATTAGAATAATTTTATTTTTATTATAATGGCTTCTAAAGTCACACATGATTGCTTCAGAAAAAAAAAGTCACACATGATTGAAGTGAATTGCGATGTGCTTACATTGATAACGTATGTAAATTAAACTTTTTTTGAAAAATATGACAAAACCTAGATGAAATTTCTTTACGTGCTTTTTGTATGATTCTTAGCTTAACTACCTATAATTTCTTTTGATACATAAATTTTTCAAATTTTGTTACACTTAAAATGTATTGTAAATAAGGATCATACAAAATGTATCTAAAGAAATGCACCTAAATTTTATCAAAAAATCATGTGATGCTAAAAATGAATCTCATCTATTTCTAATTTACGTCTACTTCTCTTGTAAACTAAGTCATCTATTTATTTTGAGAAATCAAAAGGTTCTCAACTTTTATACCATAATTCCTTCCATCGTAATTAAAAGGCTTAAAATTTGATTTGCAACTATGATGGTGGATGCAATATAGCATCAACTTCTTTTTTTTTAAGAGTTTCCTCAAGTCGATTAAAGCACAAGTCGAAACAGGCCCTTCCTTTAAGTCGTCCATCAAGAAAAAACTTTTTAAGTATTTATCAATATTTCTTCGTTATTTTATTCTTTTTATCGTATCTAGTTTTTGTTTAAAAGCATGTATGTCATTTTAAAATTACACATATTTTTTATTATCATTTTTTATACTAAACTACTAAATAATCAATTTACTTGTTATTCATTTTATCTTTTTTTTTTTTTTCATTTTATTTTCTTTCCTTCATCAAACGAACAATATGAAAAGAATGTATAGGCTATAAGTTGTCCCGATTTATTTTTCTCGAGACTGAAATTTGCTTTTAATTTTTTAGGGACTATATTGAGCCTCATGGTTTTTCAAGGTCCATTTATTTATGATTTTTAAAAAAAAAAATGTTTTTGATGTTCTAGATATGTTTATGGATATGTTATTCTCAAAAATCATTTTCATGAAAATAACTTTTGTACTGAAAATGAAATAGCTTTATGTACGGGGATGATGCATAGGTCTCGAAAGCATGTGATGTGAGAAACACACTCAATAAATGGTGTTTGATTCTAGGGTAGCCTCACCCTAGACTCGCTTTTTTTCTTTCTTTCTTTTTTATGTTGTATTTTTATAAGGACTAGTTGATTTGTAGATTCATGTCTATAAATAAAGAGACTGGTGATGAAATTCTAAAAGAGTACAAGCAACTTGGAGATGGTGACTCTGCAATCCTTTTGTGGGTGAGTCTTACGTAATGAAGAAAGTTGTTGGTGACTCTCGTATGAACAAAAACGTTGGGGTTAAGGATAAGAAAGACAAAGTTGTTGTCAATGACAACAAAGATAACGACTCAGAAGAATATTGTTGTTGTTGACTATTTAGTAACAACATTAAGAGTTGACTCTCCTAACAAGGATAGGAAGAACAATATTGTTCTTGGTATTGATTCTTCGATAACAATGAAGTTGGAAACTCAACGATAAAAAAGATAAAATGATTGATATGCTTTCCACTTGATAATGACTTTGGTGAGAAGGAAACTCTCCATATATGGGGTTCCAAAAAAGCCCTGAGCTGTTGGGATGTCATAGTTATAAAGAGTTTCAAATGATGTGACTAGTTGTAATCCAAGCATTATCTTTATCTTTGTTTTGGATAATTAGTTGGTTGTAATATTAAATACAACTGTAATCGTCTATTTCATATATATAAAATAATAAATGCTTGTAACTTGATGTGTAGATATAGTATGTGTCATATTTTCATAACTTCTTGACAAGTAAGAATTGGAAGAAACAATTGTATTATCAAGGAGGACAAAAAACTCTATAACGTAACTGAGCATATTCCAAAAAACGAAACATACAAAATTATTTAAGCTTATTTTATTATTTTCTTTTTCCTCATTTTTTTAAATATGTGTGCATGAATAGCGTGAAGAAATGGTTGTGACCATAAAAGACTTCCTTTTTGTAAAGTTAACTTGACAAGCTCTAAGAAATAGATATTTGTGTATTTTCACACTGGGGTTTTTTCCCTTCACTTTTGGATTTTTGAGTGAATTATCAAGTGTGAGAAGGACGAGTGAGTGTTGGTTTGTGAACTTATAAATTATTGAATTGTCTTGAATTCATGAAACTTCAATTTGGTGCTTAAACTTGCCCATTGTGCTGAAAGTACTATCAAATTTTAAAAGACAAACTCTTGTAAAAGCTAATCCTATTTGCAGAGGGACATCAATATTCTTAGGTGAATGTAAATTGTTTTATTTATAGGGCATCCCCTCACAATAGCCCTGACTCTGGAGCTTTAACAATGCACATACCCAATCAACTTTCCTATTATTTAAGTTACATTAAGAATTTTTTTTGGAGAAAAATATTTTGCAATCCCTGTTAGATTGTGGTTCATGTTTTGACTTTTTTTTTAAGAAGTGTTTTGACTTTTTTTTTTTGAAATTATTTAATTTTAATCATATTTACTTTAAAAGTCATACAAATAATGTATAAAATTATTTTCAACTTTAAAGTATTAGGGATAATAATCAGAAAGCTAAACAAATTAGAGGGATGACAGGTAAATAAGTTTGACTAATATAACCTTACAAGGGTGTATAATGTTAGAATCCAAGGATTTCAGTTTTTCAAAATGATATGATAGATACAATTTACTTCAACAAACCAATTTACTCCAACTTTCATAGAACTGTTGTGTGATTATGAAAAAAGTGTCAATGTCATCATCATACTACCCTTATTATGCCCCACAATCACACGAACATCTTCAATCTTCATCAGTACCCAGTTTATGTAATGCCTGTTGGATTTGGACATGCACAAACCATACAACATGGCCTTGCAAATAGGTACATGTTGGATTTGGACCTTACAACATATATGGCCTTGCAATCCAATATAGCTGACACAAATGTGGTAGCCTCAGCTACTTTTAATTAAATTCTACTTTTATTCAAATATCTTTCAATCAATTTCAGCAACAATATGTGAGTTTGCTTTAAAATCAAAATATTCATCATCCACTACAGCCTATTTATGATTATGAATATGATGGAGCTAAGCAAGAACAAGTATTATACACACAACAGCAGCATGCAAATGCACCTCCTTAGTACCAATCTATGACCACAGCAGTTGCTGCTGCAACATTGTCAGATGTTTCAAAACAATTTCCTATATGCAATATTCAGCAGCCAAACGACATTTCTAAGCAAGCATAATTTGATTCAGAGAAATATCTGTTGCATGATATTGAGGGTTGATTGGACTTCCTGTTCACTTTTTAGTGACTCATGAATTTATGTCAGTATTCAACATTTGATAACACATGGTGGTTGTTAGATACTAGTAGTATGTACAAGTTCAATTAACATGTGACGTGTGGTTTGAGTAATTAATGAAAGTAGGCCCAAAACGTTAAATTTTGTGACTCATATGGCTGTACTCTAATATGCAAATTATGCATTATTATGAGTATATATGTTTATATTAAATTACATCATGTTAATCTTCAATTCTTCAACTTTAGTTTTACCTATGCATTAACGGCCACCACCATTACCACTCAACCGTTTTCTAATGTCTGCATATGATGCTGCAGACTTGACTTTATTGTTTCTAGAAGTGGTGATCAACCAAGCAAGCTGTTTCATTTTAATCATATTGGATAGTTTATTCTAGTTCTAAAGAAACATAAGGGAGGCTGAAAGTGTTAGGAAGAGTCTACCAAGCAAGCTGTTTCAAAAAAGTCCCACATCGACTGTTTAAGAAAGCAAGTGAAGGGATGTGAGATATAAAAGCAGAAGCGAGCATGTTTTTCAATTCATACCTTTCTCGGCCTTTTGGCTAAGATCAAGTGTAGTATCTGTTCTTATCAGTTTAATATCTGATTAGTGGCCCAATGGGTCACAACAGTATTAAATTACTTTTTTGAGGGGGAGGGACCATTACAATAGCTTGCTATTGGGTTTCTCAAGTGTCGCCTATGCGTTGCACTATTGCATGGGCTGACGCACCCCATCAATTCAAGTTCAAAAGATTTGTTTTTAATCATTACTTTGCTTCATGGTTGTGCATTATGTTGATGTTGATTTACTGATGAAATAATCCCTCCTTATTTATCACTTTCCTCTTTGCATTCACTTTTCGGTTTCTTATCAACTTCTTAATTGTGATTCAAAACCATTCACTTTCTTTATGTCTCCTCTAAATCCAACCTTCAGAACTATATTAATCCAACCATAGAGAAAGCATAATAGGTTTGGTTTACTAAATTTCAACTTCAATTATTATATTTTAATTCTGGAAATCGCAATCACCACCAAAACACATAAAAGCGCAGAACTTAAAACAAATTCTGAATTTGATTTTTCTTTTTTCTTTTTTCATTTACTAATACTTGAACAAGTTGAATTTCAGAAATAGTTCATAATATGTTTTGATTCAGAGTAGTTCAGAATCATGTTTAGTATTCTAATGAGATTCAACGTAATTCATAATCGTGTTTTGTTGTTGATAACAAGAGATCATAGGGGTTTTTTAGTGTCATTTTAGAATCATTTTAAAGTTCAAGCAGCAAGTTTATTATGTTTCAGTTTAGTTTGTAAGGGATTCAACAGAAAGGCATAAATGAGCAAAATATGGGAAAACGGCCTTGAAACATGTCAAATCATTAAGACAACTATGTGGTCGAGTTATACTTTATATCAAGTCGTTACGGTTGTTTGAATGAGGAGAAATGAGACAAGGAATGAAAAAAATCAGAAGGGTCAGCCTCAACCTAACTTGCGTGCTACGAGCCACGCGTCACGCCATGGAATTAAGGAATTTCAAAATGTCCAGTCTCGTCACAATCCGCATCCCCACTAAGGAGCTTCCTGTCGTGAAGGTCGGTTACTGAAGTGGTGGAGTACAAATAGAAATTATTTCACTTTAGGTTATTGGGTTATTATCCAGCCTCATCACAACTCACGCCGCCCACTTTGATTTCACTTTCGGTTATTGTACTTTGACATTTTCCTCTCGTGGAAGGCAGTTTTTAAATAAATAAAAAAAGGAACAAAAGAAGAAGATAAAAACAAGTGTTGGAGTTCTCTCCCATATTTCAAAACTATCTTCATTTTTGCAAACTACATTTCCTGTTCTCACAGTTCATTACTCATTCATTTGTCACATCTTCTCGTTATGGATATGGTTTCAAAACAATTAATCTCCACAGATATTAATTACAAAGAACAAGTGAAGAAAAATATGAAGATACATATATCTTAGTTAGAAGGAGACCTTAAAAAGAAAGAAGAAGAATTGAGTGCTATGGAAAAGAATCACAAGAATAACAAAGGATTAGTTGCAACTATAGATATGAATTTGACCTAAAGACTCAAGTGGCACTGAGGGTGCTGCACCTCGTTCTTCTACTTAGGCAACTGTTATGTTGCATATTAGGACACTATAAATGATAGCATCACATTTATGAGTATATTGTGTTGTGTGCCTAAGTCATGAAATGACTAATAATGTTAGAATCCAAGGATTTCCGTTTTTCAAAACGATATGATAGATACACTTTACTTCAACATCAATAATCTTAACTAACCAGTTTACTCCAACTTTCGTAGAGTAGAACTGTTGTGTGATTATGAATTTCACCAGGTGAGTCATCCTTAACACATTTATATAATATATTCCTCGTATCTGAAACATGTTAAAAGGGAGCATTTGATTGATGTTGACTATTCAGTGTTTGTGGATGATGATGATGATGTTGACTATTCAAGTGTCGCCTATGCTTTGCACTATTGCATCGGCTGGCACACCCCACCAATTCTAGTTCAATTTTTTTATTTTTTAACCTTTACTTAATGATAGCACCTCGTTCTTCTACTTAGGCAACGGTTATTTTTTTATTTTTTAACCTTTACTTTACTGATTAGTCTAAGATATTGCACTGTTCCACTAAAACATTATTTACTACAACTGAAACAATATAAATAACCTTAGTTCTTAACTGATCTTTAAGTCAAGTCAGTAGTTTGCTTGAGAAATCTTGCCTCTTGTCTTTGTTAGTAAAACAAAATTAAGAATACCTCTTAATAATAACCCTATCATTGATGAAAGATGCATAGAGCTGAACCGAAGACACCGCTCTGTAACTATCATAATGATGAAAGGACTGTTATAGCTGTGATATATAATATAGTTTAAGGAATTTCAAGCTGAAACTTCTTGAAGTTCTAGCTAAAAGATGATCAAAACTGAAACTAATAGAGAACTTGTATGTACGTGTTAGAAAATTAGAATGTTTTTCCGCACAACATATATATGCACTAATGCACACGCAACAGCCATATATCACCCCAGAGTTCTGGAATATGATGATACATAAAAAAACACAATGATCGAAATAACATATTGATAACATGATAAATTAATCAAAGATAGGAATTAAATTCTTCTTGTAATCTTAAAAGGGACTGTGGAGCTCAAGAACATTTAGTTTACAAGGGAAATACATAGGTTTTTAACTATGCCTTGTGGATTACTTTTATATGTTTGTCCAGCCCTATAGGTACGTTTATTTTCTAGTATGCCATTTTTTGTGTGTGTTTTTCAAGTTTCATTTTATCTTTTACACTTAGTTTGATGATTATATGCATTACAACTTAAAGTGATTTGAAACTCACCTAGTTACTTTGAACTACTAACTAACTTGTCTCTCTGTGTGTGTTTAGTTGCAGCAGCAGGGTAAGTGATCAGTTTGGTTTTTTTGCAACTCGGTACTGTTTTTTTTTAGAAACCTTAGATAATAACAATCAACACCTTTTCTTTGTTTTATGCAGCATCTTTACCTAATTAAACTTTGCTATCTTTAGTTGATTTAATTGCATACATTTTCATCTAGTACAATTGTCTCTGAAAAGGTGAGCTACTAGTTCTAAATTTTAATCCATGTTATTTATTTTTTCAATGTGTTTATCATTTAGTATTCGATTCAAAACATGATTTGAAGGTTGTCTTTGTTATGTTGGATAATGTGGTTTGAAGGGACTGACTTTAATTGGTATGCAACAAAGTTATTCAATATCAACTCTTGTAAAGAAAATGTACTTGCTTGATGGATTTTTGTTTTTAAGAACTACTTGCTTTTAAGGTTTGGTTATTTGAGCATGAAATCATGTTATTGGAATAACATAAGTTCCATACACTACCGTGATATTTTACTTGCAATTTCATTTTCACTATTTGATTTTGTGGATCTGTGACTTGAAATTCAAGCACTATTAATTCAAGCTATTTCAGTTACAATGCATCTGTGACATTGCTTTCATGTTCAGCTTAGGTGTTATTCGGAAGCTTTGTCAATTAGCTCAAGAACATGTCAAGAGCATCTGAGAATGATAATGGCAATGAAGGAGTGGATAGTAACAACAATTTAGAGATTTGAAAAGTTTTAGGGGCCCGTTTGGATTAGCTTATTTTAGAGCTTATATAAAACAGCTTATGCAAATAAATAAGTTTTTATGTATTATTTATAAGTTTTTAAGGTTGTTTATGAAAAAACAGTTAATGAAGATACGATTTTTGCTAGTGAGAACTTATAAATTAAAATAAAAGCTTATTTATTTACATAAGCTATTTTTCATAAGCTCAAACCAAACGGGATTTATTATCATTTTATTATTTTTAGGTAACGGATAGTTGTACTTTGGATAGTTAAGTAATACCCATATCCACTTTTGTTTGTGCTCGAATTTTTCTCCTCTTATCCTCTCCATCAATAGTTACCTGACCTATTTCTTATTTTACATTGCAGCTCTAAGCAAATTTTGCAGACTGAAAAGCATGGAAGAATTTTTTGTACAGCTGAATGAAAAACTCAAGGTTTTAGTTTTTTATAATGGGTGGGGGCATACTTTGTTTTCAAATATATTGAAGTTGTAATAAGATCTTCTGAAATGTTTATCAAATGGTTTATAATTATGTTTCTGTGACAATGGTTATCAAATTGAGACATTGCATTGTTTCTAGTTTAGAAGATTTGTATTATTGATAGAAGTTCTCTTTCAATAAAAGTTGTAGCTTATAAGAGAAAAAAGCTTATTGCTTTTGTTTCGTCCCAAATTTGGCTCTCAAGATAGCTTTTAATAAACTTCTTTTTCAAACAAATAATTAAAAAGAACTTTTAATATGCCATTTGGCATTCATTAAAAGAAAATAAAATAATCATATTTTCTGACTAATTATCAAGCGGAATTTCCTGCGGAAAGCTATAAGTTCCTGAGGATTTACCTTCCGATACAATTTTGCTCGGAATTTCCTGCGGTATTTGCTGCGAAATGTTCACAGGTAGCATATACACGGGCAGAGAAACTCATCCAATTCTGCCCAAAGATTTCCTGCGGATAGTATTCAATTTTCCTGAGGAAATTTCCACAAGAATGTTTCCTGTGGTTCCAGGTTCCTAATCCTCAGGAAACAATTACCCACGAAGGTATTATCTGGGAACCTAAAGCCTTGGCAAAATCCGCAAGAATTTTCTGCGGAAATTTTAATGAAATCCGGAGGCAAATCCGCAGGAAGATTGAGAGTTTCTATTAGTCAACCCACTTAGAGCATAGGATTTGGATTCTCTCAATTGTGAAAGAAAAAAATAACTTGAGAGTATTATGTGAAAACTATTAAAATACATTGAACTCAACAACTTATTAAAGTTATAAGCGAGATCCAATACATTTTAATGGTAAAATCATCCACATAATACTCTCATGTTTTTTTTCGCAAGTGAGAGAATCGAAATTCTAGAGCATTGTTAGACAAATATATGTGGAAAGTTAGTCCTAATTGATAGTGTATGGTCTTGTCTATTTCCCCAAACAAATGTCCTTAAGTTTCCTTTTTTGTTTACCCAATGCACGTTATTGCAAATTGTAGGTTCCTTACAACACATTGAAATTGGAATACATACATATATTTGGGAGCTTCTTTACCCACGAACTTAGATCGTTGTCTCCTCATGATTGAACACATGCACTTAGGGACCCATAAGTGTCCGATTGAAATCAGATGGTTTAGATATGAGCAGATTGTTGTTCTTTGTAAATGCTAAAATTACCAAATTTGAGATCATGGACGTCCGATCGAGATCAAAAGGTCATAGAACCTTTGATTGTGTGCAGTAACTGAGAGCAATTTTGCACATCTTGTGCTAGTTTATTCCTTTTGAATAAAAGTTTGCTCATAAAAAAAATAAAAACAAATTTCTTTTTTCACTCTATCAATCTTAGAAATCCATTTTGTCCACGCATTATAAATATAGAAAAGTGGAGAATTCGGATTCAAACCACGGTCTCGTCATTTCAATGTTCACGGAACTATTAACTGAGCTGCATTTACGCGAGTACATACCAATTTTAAAATTTATTAGGTAAGATCACACCATTTTAGGTTGTCTTACACCGGCAATCAATCATAATCATCAAATTAATTGAATCATTTGATTTTTATCATAAAGATTTCTAAAGTCACACACATAATTAAAGTGAATTATGATATGCTTACATTGATAGTACATGTAAATTTAACTTTTTTAAAAAATAGAACAAAACTTAGATAAAATTTCTTTACGTGCTTTTTGTATGATTCTTAACTTAACTACCTATAATTTCCTTGGATACATAAATTTTTCAAAGTTTGTTACACTTAAAGTGTATTGTAAATTTAGGATCATACAAAATGTGCCTAAAGAAAAACACCTAAATTTTATCGATAAAAATTATGTGATGCTAAAAATGAATTCCATCTATTTCTCATTTACGACAACCTCTCTTATATACTGAGTCATCCATTTATTTTCAAAAATCAAAAGGTTCTCAACTCTTATACCATCCCTAAAATAAAAATAAAAAACTCTTATACCAAATTCCCTCCATCATAATTAAAAGGTTTAAAATTTAGTTTGCAACTATGATGGTGGATGCAATAGCATCAATTGTTTTTAAGAGTTTCCTCGAGTTGATAAAAGCATAAGGCGAAACAAGCAAGCCCTTTCTTCAAGTCCACCAAGAAAAAAAAATTAGTATTTAAAAAGATAAAGATATCTTCGGTATTTTATTCTTTTTATCGTATCTAATTTTTGTTTAAGAACATGTATGTCATTTTATAAATACACATATTTTTTATCATCATTTTTGTTTTTTACATCTTGATTAATTTTATCAAAAAAAATCTTCATAATTGTGGTTCGATTCTTTGATTTTTTTGTTAAACTAAAAATATTTAAAATTTCGATAATTGCTTATGTAATGTCACATCCAAACACTTCAATTTATGTAAGTACTTTTTAGTGTACATATCCAAACATAAATAGCTTATCAAGTATAAGAGCTTATGATGTAAGCTCTAATGTTATAAGCCCTAATGCTATAAGCATCTATATAAACTGTTTATCCAAACGGGGCCTAAATAATCATCCTACTTGTTATTCATTTTATCTTCTTTTTTAATTTTATTTTCTTTCCTATATCTTTCCTTCATCAACCGAACAGTGTGAAAAGAAGGTATGGACTATAAGTTGTCCCAATTTATTTTTATCAGGGGCTAAAATTTCCTTTTATTTTTCTCAGGACTATATCGACCCTCACGGTTTTTTTCAAGGACTAAGGTCCATTTATTTTAGATTTAAAAAAATGACGTTCTAGTTATGTTTATGGGTAGGTTATTCTAAAAAAAATCATTTTCTTAAAAATAACTTTTGTATTGAAAATGCATCTTCAAAAAAACTTTTGTATTGAAAATGAAATAGCTATTACTTATGAGCCTTGTGTATATGGGGTTGGTGCATAGGTCTCTGGGGTTGGTGCATAGGTCTCGAAAGCATGTCTTACCATGTGATGCGAGAAAAACACTCAATAACTGTGTTTGATTCGGGTAGCCTCAATCCCATTTTTTTTTTCTTCTTTTTTATGTTGGTTATGGGTTTTTTCGGTTTTTATAGTGATTAGTGGTTGACATGATGTTGTGTAGATATTACATGTGTCCTTTGTTTGTCTGTGTTATCGATATTTCAATTTGTATGAGTACTTATTGATTTGTAGTTCTATGTTCTGTAAAAGGGGTCGCATGTGTCGTGCTAATCCAATTAAAATTTACATATTTTAAGAAAAGTGATGAAATTCTAGAAGAATAGATACAAACAATTTAGAGATGGTGACTCTACCGAAAAGAATGCCCTTTGTTGGTGAGTTTTACGTAAACAATAAGTTGGTGGTAAACAAGTAATATGGAGTTAATGATAAGAAGGATATAGTTGTTTCGGTGACTCTGTGGAGAGCAAAAATATTACTATGCAGGAAAGAATATAGTTTGTTGTTGAGTGAAAAAGGAAGTTGGAGTTTACTCTCCTGAAGATAGGTATTCTTTCTCCAGCTAACAAGAAAGTTGAAAACTCATCTACAAAAATAAATATGATTGGTACGGCTCTTCTGCAAACAATGAACTTGATAATTACCTTGTTGGTAAAAACTCTCTGTATATCTGGCAAAAGGTTTACGTTTTGCCCAACATATCAAAACATTAACCGGAAAAAATGAATATTTTAGTTAAAAGGTCAAGTAAATTTACAGCATATGAAGTGTAAAGAGAATATAAATATTTCAAATAATCTGAAGTGTTTAGTTGTAATCCATATGAAGTTTTATCTTTTTCTGGATTAGGTTGTAATATCAAATCAAATTGTATTAATGTCATTTCATATGCATAAATAGAATAAGTATAGAATAGTATAAATAAAGTTTGTTATTGTAAGTTGATGGGTAGATATTGTATGTATGAAGTAGTTGTGTAGATAATTTCATGTATTCATTTTCTTAACTTCTTCAAAACTAATAATGAAATTGAAATAATCGTATTTCTAAGTAGGACAAAAAACTCTTCAACTATCACTTGAGAAGATTAAAAAAAAACGAAACATACAAAATTATGTAAGCTTATTTTATTAATTTCTTTTTCTACATTCTTTTAAATATGTGTGCTCAAATAGCTTGAGCAAATGGTTGTGACCATACAAGACTTCTTCTTCGTAAAGTTACTATCTTGACAACCTTTGAGAAATAAATATTTATGTAATTTCACACTAGGGTTTTTTCCCTTCACTTTTGGATTTTTTTAGTGAATTATCAAGTGTGAGAGTGACAAGTGAGTGTTGTGATAAGTCAATAATTAGTTGGTTTTAACTGTTTATTTTATCAAGATTTTATTTGTTTTTAATTACTTTTTAGGACATTGGTACTTCAATTTGTTTGTTATTTAATTTCAGGAACAAATATGGTGAAAGATTGAGTCTTGGAGCAATAGAAAGGGTTTTTGGAGCATGGTTAAGGAAAGGAAAGATCTAGAGCATGATTTGGGGTTGATTGAGACCAAAAATATGAAGATTCTATGCAAAAATATAAGGCACGACCGTGCCTGACAAAGCCCAAACTGTGCGCCCCTGTTGATTCAAACGTGCATATTCCAGAAATATTGGCACGGTCCGTGCCTGCACAAGCACGGCCGTGCGCGACAATGCTGCCCTTTTTCTTGTTTTGCTTTCAAAGATAGGCACGGTCCATGCCAAGCTGAGCACGACTGTGCCAAATTCCAGGCTGCTATGTTTTGTTATTTTTAGACCTAAAAGCCCATGGGTTGCTTTGCTATGTAATGTTTATGCCTTTTCTTAGGGCTTAAGTTAGCTTTTAGGCTATAAATAGAGCAGCCATCAGACTTATTATTCATCGTTTGTTCTTGGGAATTTTATGTGACAACTATTTCTTTGAATAAAAGTTCTTATTTTCTTGTTCTTTAAAATTCTGCACTTTTATTTTCAGCTATTTACTTTCATGTTCTTCTCCTTCCCCTTAATCTCTATGTCTACAATGAACATGAGTGAGTAGACTTCTTTGTCTTGGGATTGTTGTTGGTTTGTGAACTTATACATTATTGAATTGTCTTAAATTTATAAAACTTTGATTTGGTGCTTATGTAATTTCACACTAAGGATTTTAGTGTCATTTTAGAATAATTTTAAAGTTCAAGTAAAATTGATTATGTTTTAGTAGAGTTTTGTGAAGGATTCAACAAAAAGGCATAAATGAACAAAAATGGAAAAATGGCCTTGAAACATGCAAATCACCCAAAACATACAATTTTGTGGTCGTACTATACTTTCCTACAAGATACATCAAGTGATTTCTTGGAGTATAGTCACTACGAATTCTTGAGTTAAGAAAAATAAGACAAGGACTGAAGAAAAGCAGAAGGATCAGCCTTGGCCTAACTCGCGTTCTATGAGCCACGCGTCCCGCCATTGAAGGAATTTTTGAATGTCCAGCCTCGGCACAACTCGCGTTGCACATTATGGAGCTATGGGTCGCGACAGTTTCAGAAATGATGGAGAACAAATAGAAATTATTTCGCTTTAGGTTATTGGGTTATTGTCCGGCCTCACAACTCAGCGTCATGCATTTGATTTCACTTTGGGTTATTGTACTTTGACATTTTCCTCTCGTGAAAAACAGTTTTTAAATAAATAAATAAACGAAAAGAAGATAAAAACAGTATTGGAGTTCATTCCATTATTTCATTACTCATTTCTCTCATCACTACGTCATAGATATGGTTTCAAAACAATTAATCTCCAAATCTCCACAGATATTACAAAGAACAAGGAAATGAAGAGAAGAAAGAAGAAGAAGAGGAAGAAGAATTAAGTGTTATGGAAAAGAATCACAAGAATAATAAAGGATGAGTTGTAACTCGTTCTTCTTCTTAGGCAACTGCTTAGATGTTTTAAATAAAAAATGCATAAGATAATACTTGTTGTGTTGCATATTAGGACACGATCACACTAATGAGTATATTGTGTACTGCGCCTAAGTCATAACTCGATAAAAAGGAAATGACTAATAATGTTAGAATCCAAGGATTTCAGTTTACAAAATAATATCATAGATACACCTGACTTCTACATCAATAATCTTAACAAGCAATTTACTACAATTTTCTTGTAGAACTGTTGTGTGATTATGAATTTAACCAGGTAAGTCATCCTTATCGAGCATTTGATTGATGTTGATTATTCAGTACCTGGGGATGAGGAGGAGAACATGTTTAATTATTCAGTAGCTAATCTTGCTGAAATTCAAGTTTGTGTTGATCATGACGACAATGGTAACAAGGTGAAGCAAGAATGAAGGCTTCTAATGGTCTCAAACAAAGCTATGTGACCACGATCTAGACGGTAACATTAGAGTTTTCAATATCGCCGCGACTGTAGGGGACGTTTCTTCGATTACATTTAACCTTGATTCTCTACAAAATCAAGGATTGTCACTGTGACCATTGTTTTAGAAAAGTTGAATATGTTTGTACTGTGCCTATAAAACAACTGTCAAAGACAAGTGTCGATTAGCTTAATAGGCACAATGTATGTATACCAAGTACATACAAAAATCTCTCAGACTCCAGCACATAGTTTTCACTTTCACTTTGAAACCTCAAATTTCCATGTGCATTGTATGTACTATAATATGCAAATTTTGCATTATTAAGAACCTGTTTATATTAAATTACATCATCATGTTAATGGCCACTACCATTCCCACTAAACCATTTTCTAAGTGGTGCAACTGCAGTGACTTGTTATGAAATATTGACGACTGGGAAACCGTCTATACTGATTGTTAGATCTTGAATTATTGTTGTTTATTTCATTCCGTATGTTTCTTTATTTATGCTTAGCAATAGTATAAATTATCCAATATGATTAGTCCATTAGTATAAATTATCCAATAAGAATCAGATCATGATATTTTGCTTTAAGACAAGAATATCAATTTAATTTTTGGCAATTCATCATGATGGCCTATGTGTATGTATTTACTCTCAGTGATGATAATGGAGGACGAAAGTGTTAGGAAAAGTCTACCAAAGCAAAGCTGTTTCAAAAAAGTCCCACATCGACTGTTCAAGAAAGCGAGTGAACGGATGTGAAATATAAAACCATAAGCGAGTTCATCATTCAACTCATACATTTCTTGGCCTTTTGGCTAAGATCAAGTGTAGTATCTGTTTTTATTAGTTTAATATCTGATTAGTGGCCCAATGGGTCACACAGTATTAGATTACTTTTTTGATGGAGAGAGGCCATTTTAATAGCTTGCTATTGGGTTTTTTAAGTGTCTCGTATGCTTTGCACTACTGCATGGGTTGGCACATCCCACCAATTCAAGTTCAATATATTTTTTTTAACCATTATATGATTGTGCATTATGTTGATTTACTCTTGGCATATATCAAAATGCATGGCGTTGAGTGAAGAGAGGTTCCTCAATTTGTAATTAATTAAGAATAAGAAGAATACTGCATACAAATCAGTATAGGCCGTTATTTATCCACAGCCTTTTATATGTAGAAGAGTATAACTATAATTCCAATCAAAGTGACGTGGTTTCAGAGCAGAATTGTAATTTCAATCAAATTGACGTGGGTTCAAGGTAGAACCGTAATTTTAATGCAAGTGACATGGGTATAATCATAATTTCAACCCAAGTGACATGACTATAAAGCATAACCGTGATTCTTATCCAAACCACGCAAGTCACGTGGCTTCACATCGGAAATGCAAATTCATATGATAAGTTTCGAGATTATGTTTTCATGAGTAAGAATCTTACCAAACAAGTCATGATTTATAGGTGTCACGCTCTGTGCGTCAATGACAAACGCTAAATTTGTTGATTAAGTTGTTAATTAAATTATTTGTCAAACCAATATAATAAATTATTATCATTATTATCAATATATATGTATATGACATGTATTGATATATGACTTTTAGTCATGGTGTGAAGATTGATGTATTAACAATATTATACTATTATATAGTTTCCTTTCATTCATATATGCTTCAACATTTCATGGGTCATTCTCTTTCCCTATGAAGCTCTGAATCCTAACCTCTTCGCTCTCTCCTGTCCAACCAACTCGCCTCCATGTTCTCTTTCTCTCTCCTCCACCACAGGTACTCTCTCATTCTCTCTTCCATCACTTCTCAACTGTTCCGTTTTTTCTTCATTCTTTTTCTGGGTTTTCATTTTTCACTTGTTGTTTGATTCTTTTTGTTTCTCTTATGCTTTGAATATTTTTTTTTATTTATGATTTTTTATTTGTTAACCCTCCGGTTCCGGTGGAAGGGTGTGGTAACCCACCGGAGCTATGGTCTGGCAACCAGGAGTTCGACTGTCAGTTAAGTATAACCAGACCAAGTGGGTTTACGAAACTACTTAAGTAGAAAAAAATGCTCTTTTTCACAGAAAATGGGTTTTTAAATTAATTTTATACTAAATTTTTTGTAGTATGTACTAAGTATTTAAGGTATAATGGTAATAATGTTTTAATGGTAATGTAGTATCTCCACACAACCTATTTTATTGACGAGCTAGGTCAGCAACAAAATCTTTCCAACACACATTTTATTCATTAAAATTTATATCGACCCCATTCAATTTATGTGAGTCTATAAAATTTAATGAAATTCATTAAGATTTTTTGTAGTAACAAGACTCATTTGAATTTCAACTAATAAAAAAGTGTAGATAAAAAAATGTTATTAGCACTCCTATACAATGCGCTTCATTTGGTCTGAAGACATAAACCATTAGAAAAAGATTGAATTTTTTACATTATTATAAATCATGCGACATTATATTTTCATCTAACTATTGAGAACCATGATAACTTGGAAAATAAGACATACACGTTCTACATTTTGAATGCATTTCTAGGTCTTACATTTACAAGAAGTAGGAGGGTAAAGAAAATACAAAATTTGTGGAAGAGATAGATTGCTCCCCCTATTCAAGTATTCGTTTCCTACACACGAAATAGAAACAACAAATGAAAAAGAAAACGACTAATACCTCAATTTCGTCCTTGAATTTTAACGCATCGGCCAAATTCATCCCTGAATTTTGTGAAATAGCTATTTAGTCCCTGAATTTTACAAACGTCCATCAAAATGGTCCCTCCGTTAAGTTGGTCTGTTAACGGAGGTGACATGTAACGTTAACCTCTTACAAGGCTTAACATGTCAGATGCCACGTAAGCAGGGACCAAATTAATTGATTTACAGAAAATTTCCAAGGACCAAATTGATGGATTTTC